>Ga0315913_1000882_pt1 | contig 30016 bp, 20 predicted proteins | sample MpolsnodulesMG_FD_207736 | JGI IMG/M metagenome (GOLD analysis project Ga0315913, IMG submission 207736) | Medicago polymorpha root nodule microbial communities from Los Angeles, California, United States - small nodules | ecosystem: Host-associated > Plants > Roots > Nodule | place: USA...
AGGGTCACACACAAAGGACAGATAGATGAGAGAAATAAATAAGTAAGACTTATTTATAAAATAATAAGTGAGACTTATTTATAAAATAATAAGTAGGACTTATTAGTAATTAAATAATTAAATATGACATATTATTTAATTTACGAAAAATACAGAAACGCGGTCCACCGTAAGTTACAGTGTACTTAAGTGTTTGGTTTGCTGAGCACATAAGTGGTTCTATAAATAGAACCATTGTGTTGAAGCATTATTGACTGTTGGTTGAAACACTTAACCTAATTCTAAAAGTTAGAAACCCTAGCCGCCACTCTCTAAACCTAATCTCTCTGAATCTCCGTTGGAATTGGCTAGCACCGGTCATCGGAGAAGTTCTGTTCGTGTGGACTGAGTAGAGGCATCGCTGCTTTGCTTTGCTCGTGATCAGAAACAATTCTGCTACAAAGGTTCTGCGCTTCAAGAGGTAAACACATAATCCTTAAAGTCTTTAAGAATGTGTTCTCGTTGATTTGTGATTAATGATTTAATCAAGATCTGTTCTCATGGGATTTCTTCCGCAAAGAGGGTTAAAATTTTGAAAACCCCCTCTTAAAATCCCTTCAGAATCAATTAATTCTACACCATTTCAGACTCACATTTGGGTGTCCAATTTCAAGAGGTCGTGAAGATTGGATCTTGTGTGTTTGCTTACGATAGAAGAATGGAATGGAAGAAATCTTTGTATTCATACATTTTAAACATTTTTCGTTATAGCGGAAGATTTTTATAAAGATGTTTTCTATCACGAAGAGAGGACGTATCCCTAGCGAGGACGAAAAGGGGAAATCTCTTAAATCTCATTGTTCTTCTCTCCCTCATCATTTTAATTTCAGCATTATATTTTTGTGTATATGAATTTATTGTGTGAAGTGGTTATTAATTGATTGTGAGTTTACCTTTTACAAAAGTCTAATCTCAATTTCCGTAATTGAGATTTTACAAATTCAATTCTCTCACAATCAAACTTTTGAGGCTTAACCATTAGATGTTGACTCTGAGACATACTTTGAAACCACACCAGAAACAAACCATAGTTCAACCAAGCTCTCATGAACTGTAACAGTTTCTGGCCCTTTAACATCTCAAGAAACCCCTCAACCCATCAACCTCTTAACCTTCAAAATGACCCTATCAAAACCACCACCATCCCTTTACAATGAACTTAGGAGTTCAGTACAGATCTATATACCAACGTTAAAGATCTGTTGGATGAGAGCGCTTCCTTGACTAGCTCAGAAGAGTATGAGAGCAAATTGATGCTGCTTAGAGAAGAAGTTGATCAGAACTTACTGAAGATGCAAGAGTCTGGAAGACCTTGTGTGGAAGCTAATAATCAAGCTCTGAGGAATTGGTTTACTGAGTTGCTTCACTAGATGGACCTTGTAGACCTCATAAATAACTTTGGAAGACATCTCCCCGACATATGGCCAATAACATTTATGGATGTGCTCCCAAAAGTTTATGACTTTCCTCTGGTTGATCCAGATAATCCAATTGTGCCTCTGTAAATGTTGTATCTTCTGGAAAAAATTGAGAAATTCAAAGAAGAAATAATGGATGAATTACTCATCCCTTATTTCTTCTTTGAATGCGTTGGCTTTTCAACGTGCAAGGCAAGAGAAAATGGATGGAAAGCTAGACCTTCTAATCAACCTAGCTTAAAAAACCTATGACCTTTAGGAACCCTTTTTATTCTTCTTTTGGCACAAGTTTTGTAATAAATTGCAGACAATGATTAACTTGTATCTCATAGTTTTTACCAATATATATATATATATATTCTATTATTTATGACAAAAGAGGGAGTAGAAGTAGAATTTAATTTATCTGCTAACAATTATTTACTCTGATTTAAATCAATTACTATTGTCTTAATTAACCCAAATTAGACGTTTGGGGAGCTTACAAACATCGCCTTTTGGTGAGTTTAAATAATTAACATAGACACTTGTTCTTGCTATACATAAGTTTGTTATCATAAAAAAAAATGGGGAGATTGTTGAAACTAAGTGGGTTCTTGTCACAACCCAATTTGGAGCATGACCGGTGCACAGACTTTGACTCTAGTCTGGCAAGCCTTACCTAAGCCTAGCTTCACATATCAAGATTTAAACATAGAATTAAATCATTTAACTTATATTCCAACTAAATGTTTACCGTAATTATTACATAATATTCCTATAGTATATGGTCATCTGAAAATATCTAAAGACTTGGAATGTCAAAGAATCCAATACTAGTCAATACAATATCTCACACGGGCCTCGCAAAATTAAATATAGCTACTACAAGGAAACACAATATGCAACAAAGCCACTATAGACTGCCACGTATTACAACATATGAGGACAAAGGAACCTATGACTGAAGCACAATGGAAGAACTCGACTCGGCATAAGCATGGATATCTGAAATAGAGTATATATAGTTGATGTGAGTCGCCATTAAGCAAATAATGAAAATACAACAAACAGGACACGATAATATCAAAAGGAAAAGAAAATATTTAAATGTCAAATTTAAAGTTTATTAAACAGATGTATAACACTCAATTCTCGAAATTTCAGTGAGTTCTATTTAGACAAAATAATGATATGTTCTCCGCCTTAACCAGGCTCCCCCCGTCAGTAATATTTATAATTGGCTCCCCGCTGTAAAATAAAAAATAGGCTCCCTGCCTTAAAATCTAGAGTAGACTCGCCTTAACCAGGCTCCCCGCCTGTAATATTTATTATTGGCTCCCCGCCTGTAAAATCAAAAATAGGCTCCCCGCCTGTAATATTATAATTGGCTCCCCACCATAAAATAAAAAATAGGCTCCCTGCCTTAAAATCAAGAGTAGACTCGCCTTAACCAGGCTCCCCGCCTTAAAATCAAAAATAGGCTCCCCGCCTGTAATATTATAATTGGCTCTCCGCCATAAAATAAAAAATAGGCTCCCTGCCTTTAAATCAATAATAGCCTCCCCGCCAGTAATGATTTGAAATAGGCTCTCCACCATAAAAACCGAAATATTCATTAAAATTACACCTTCAATCATCGAAACCATAAAACCACAATACTCTAATGTATGTTCAAGTGTGTAGAACCATAGAATTAAATTCTGACTTCAAAGTCAAGTTATTTTTTCTGAACGTCAAGGAAAGCATTTTTGTACTCAATAGAAGCTAAGAAAAATTAGAAAATTATGGCAAACTTTATATCATAGAATTTTTGAAGTATCTGAAGTCATTTGAACTTTAAGTTTAGTTTACCACCCTTGGAGTACAAAGTGTCTACACATATATAACAATTTATTTGTAAACTCTAATTGTTGAAGTCTTTTTGTGTGAGGCAAAAAAATCTTAGACTTGTGAGTCTAAATAATTGTAATCTTGTATGGTTATAGTGAAAAATCTCTTAGAATTGCAAAAGGACTGGACTAACATCATATTTTGGTGTGAACCATAATAATTGTTTTTGTTGTCTCTCTGTAATTATCTTTCTTGTTTTGTTTTGTTTAAACACTTTGAAAGGGATTTTCAGAAAAGAGAAAGAAAAAAAAACCAACACAATTCAAACCCCTTCTTATATTTTTCTCACCTTCATTTTTGTACCAGTTAATCTTGAATGAAATGAATTAATCTGATTTTTGCTCAAAAAAAAAAAAAGGTTTGTGGATGCATAAAAGCAAGGACGAACCCAACAATTTAACTTAGGGGGACTTAGTTGAAAGTATAATTTAGTGAAGAAAAAATAAATTTCAAGATGCACAGTATATATAAGTTATTTAAGAAATTATAAGACATATTCAAAATTAATAGATATCCAAAATTATCAGAAATTTTAAGGATATAAGAAAGTTAAGTACCTTGAGGTTTGTGAGAGAATGACGAGACTAAAAGGATCTTTGAATAACTCGGCAAGAAAATATGAAACAACCAAAATGCTAACGTAGGAGGATGCAATCACAACCAATGAATCGTTTGTAGTAGATTCCATACAGTAATTTGATATTCCTAAGAGAAATTGCAATGAGGAATCATAAACTAAAATTCTAGTTAAGGATTACGATTCTTCTATAAATTGTAGAAAGATATCAACTTTGTATTTCAGTGTTAAAGATTTTAGTTAAGGATTAGTGCAATTAAGCTTAGAAATTTAGGTGTTTAAGCTCAATATAAAGTCAAAAAAAGATCAATATACAATGTTGTATAAAGTTTACAAAAAATAAATTTTGAGACAGAAAAAATATTATAACATTAATAAAAAAAATTAAAAGTTTGAGGGGACCGTTGACTCTGTTGGTCTCCTTCAAGCTTTATCTCTATATAAAATTATATATAAAAAAATAAGAGTGGAACGCATGAATATGTATTACCTTTAGTAAATGCTGTAATTGAAGGTTCTCGTGAGTTTAAATTAGTTGTTAGAGACAATGCATAATATATGTAAGGTCTGGAGTTCGAATCTTGAACATAAAAAACAATGGTTAATTGAACCAAAAAAAAAAAATGTTAAACTAACGTGCAAAACACGTTTCAACGCTTCACCTCTTTAAATCTAAAATTATAATACAGTGCACATGTTTGCATGTGACCAATCTTTGTATGTTAATTGTTTAAACACCATGCTTTTAAACATGTTCGTTTAAATAAAGCCTTATTTCTTGATGTCAATCCTTCAATTAAAAAAATACCTTATGTAAAATTAGGTGTGCTGCCAGCTAAAATTGTGGGATATAGCATTTTCTTTGTCCCATGTGATATTTATTTCTATTATTATATTCGTAACTTGTTTATATTTAACAAAAAGTTATTCTTTTTTCGGAGAAAGTTGAGTTTGATTTTTAGATACAACAATTTTTTATCATATTTTACTCGTGTTTTGACTTAACTTTAAATTGCCATATCTTCATCCCTTAAGAACCGGAGAAATAACACAAAAAAACATATATATAAGATTTTAAATATGGATTTTGCTAGAAGTCACCTATGAATGTGTCTTTTAGCAACCCACACCTCAAGGTGTGATTTTCATTTTTTAGTTATAACTTTGCTAAAAGACTCCTCCATAATTTTTAGTTGGTATCTTTTAGCAAATGCTCATAGAATAACTTGCTAAAAGACACCTTCATAAAAGGTGTTCTAGAAAAACCCTTTAAATGTTTAGTAAAAGTGATCTTCAAGCATATAGTTTTTACATATATAGTAATGGTGATCTTTATTTGTGCAGAAAATAGATTGTGTAATAAATTTTAAATCGAATTAGAAAACAATATTTTTACACAATATTTCAAAAATATTTTTTTTTATTTTTTATTAAATCTTGAAATCACAATTCTTGAACTCCACATTCTTATATTTAATTCTCTCACTTCATTTGACTCTTATCATCACATGCCATGCTTAAAAATAATGCCCTAAAAAAAAAATCTTAAAAGCAATAATAAAAAAAATGAAAAAAGTTTGATATGGATACAAGAGATCAACACATAAGCAGAGGCAAACCATGTGCAACATCTACCCCTAATAACAATAACGGGTTATCCAGAAGTCCTGTGTTGGAACAAAATGTGTTTAACATACATTGCCCTTAGAATTTTGATGACAACAAGGTATTAAAAATTGTCAATTGGATATTCTAATATTTGTTCAAGTGTACCGGACCACAGACAAAGTTTTTGATATCTTATAAGGTTCTGAAAGAACAAAAGAGAGCAAAGGAATCAACAATATTAAAGCTTGAAGCATCTGAAGAAAAGTGCTCCTGAAGTTAAGTGCTCCTAAAGTGATGACGTCATCAGAAGCAAGTTCGTCAGAAGCATCTTATCAGAAGCAATATCACCAGAAGCTGAAGTTCATCAGAAGATGAGAGACTTAAACCTTCAAAGGTTGTTCAAGAGATTTAATCTCGTCCATTATTGCAGAAGACTGAAAGAGTGAAGCAACGGCCGTTGTGAAAGAATTTGAAAGCATTAGATGCTTGTTCTCTCAAGAGCGTTGACAAAGGACAATTGTACGAACTGTACAACCACTTCCTCCACTACTCTATTGTGTCTCTGCATCAAGACAAGAATAACAGCTATGCCTGCAGTAATGTTCCTTCAAACTAGGAATGCATTTGAAATTGATCCTTCATAGGACAATAACCATATCAGACAAAAGATCATGGGTGATTTTGATCAAGCTTTAAACGACTATTTTTAATGTGCTGGCGATTTCCAACGTATCTTTCACAACTCTATATAAAGGAGTGAAGACCTGCTAGTTGGTTATGCAGAAACAAACAAAAACAAGACTCATACAACAATTTACAAGTGCCAAACTCGTCTGATATTGTTCTGCATCTAAAGTCACTTAGAATTTCTTATCAAAGTTCATATCTTAGAAATTCTAAAGTCTTAACAGTCTGTATCTGATTTGTATTGTGAACACCACTGATTGTATATCAAGTGTTCAAAGTCAAACAAACTTCTTTGTAATTTTGTTTGATTAGAATTCTCTTGCTTGTGTGCTTGAGCAATAGAAGTCTCTTGCTTGTGTGCTTGAGCAATAGAAGTCTCTTGCAGTTGTGCTTGAGCATTGGAAGTCTCTTGACTGTGTTCAAGAGCATAGGAAATCTCTTGCAGTTGTGCTTGAGTAATTTGAAGTCTCTTGTAGCTTGAGCAGTTGTAATCAGATATTACATTCTTAGTGAACTCTCCTTGGAAGTGCAAGGGGGTTTGTGGAAGGAACCTGTATAATTGCTTTGTGTCTTTCTTCTCTTTCTCTTTGATTTATCCGCTGCATTTAGATTCTGATTATTACTTCAGAAGCTGAACTCTATATGCTTCTGATCAGTGACTTCAGTAGGAGAAAACGAAGAAAAAGTAAACACAATTCAACCTCCCTTGTGTTTTTCTCACCTTCATCCTAACTCAACTGACAAAATGCCGAAATTGTTAGGCCGGATACTATGACCGGGGTTCGAACCCCGGTATCTCCACTTGTGTGTGAGTTTATAATGGCTTTGCCATTTCGTCTATCTACCCAAAAAAAAAAAACAATAATGGTTTAATAGGTCTTTCCCCCTCTGTAATATAGGTCATTTCCTCAACAAAAAAAAAATTACAGGGGGAAAAACCGGAAACGACCTATATTACAGAGGGTAAAGACCTATTAACCCTAACAATAATTTTTGTTTTGTAATTTTTATCCTATTTTAAACTATGTGCATTATAAATATAACATTCAAACCCTAAACAATATTTTAAATATATGCAAACGCATTGACAATTGGCATACGATATATTATATTTTATTGTTCCTCTTATCAACAACTGCTGGAAGAATTAATTAAGGATTTTATTTTATCATTGTGTGTCTATATATATCCTTCTTCCTTTCCCTGTATTTGCTCACAAAACCTTCCTTGAATTGTAAAAAAAACACAAAAAACAAAATTCCTCCTTGCTCACTATCCTTACCATACCTAAGATGACAAAATCTGGTTACATAAATGCTGTATTTCGTTCATCTAGGAACAATGAAGCATACTTTTTCATCAATGATAAGGTCTTGCTTTTGGATTATGCTCCAGGAACCAGCAACGATAAGATTTTATATGGACCTGTTTTCGTTCGCCACGGGTTTCCATCGCTTGATAATACAAAATTTGGAAGCAATGGAATAGATTGTGCCTTTGACACCGATGACAACGAGGCGTTCGTCTTTTATCAAGGTCTTTGTGCTAAGATAGAATATGTTCCACACACTGACAAAGACAAAATAATCTCAGGTCCTATGAAAATCGCGGAAATGTTTCCGTTTTTAGAAGGAACAGGGTTTGAACATGGAATAGACGCTGCATTCAGGTCAACTTTGAACAAAGAGGTTTACTTGTTCAGAGGAGACAAGTATGCTCGTATAGACTATGGCACGAACAGTCTTGTTCAAATTATCAGGGACATCAACAGCGGGTTTACTTGCTTCCGAGACACGATCTTTGAAAAGGGTATCGATGCGGCTTTTGCTTCTCATATTCCGAATGAAGCTTACCTTTTCAAAGGAGATAACTTTGTACGTATCACCTTTACACCAGGAAGATCAGATGACTACATTATGGGTGGTGTGAGGTCAACTCTTGATGTTTGGAAGTCTCTTCAGGACATCATACCTTTGAAGAATTAATCAATTCCGGCATTCGCGGCAGTGATCGTCTTGCTAAAGAACAACGCAATGAACTTCTAAAGCAAGAATTTGAATGAATCTACAATAAAATAAAGAAGGTTGTTTTTCATGTTTATTTTCTTTGTTTGCATCAATCATTAATGTAATATGTGTGTATCATGGTTTGATTCCGTTCCTTGATTTAATAAAAGTGTGGCTTCCCATTGTTTATTTCTCCCCAAATATGATGCTTGTTTATTTCTCTAATGTGATAGTGTGAGAATCAATTATTAGTCATTAGATTAAAATAGATGGTTAGAATGTAACTGTTAGTTTCCATTTTTTCGGTTTAGCCTTCGCATCCTTTTTTTTTAATTTTTTATTTTGAGCTACGGACAAACAATAATTAAATGTAAACACTTCTCTTAGTCTGAATTTGAACATTGGTTTGTCACGTTGTGAGAGACTAACCTCTTGTAATAGACTCGACTCTGGTTGGTGGAGAAGTCGTTGTAAATGAGAGAAAGATAAATTTAGTAACAGCTAAACCAAATTATCCGAATAAAAACAGTAAAAAAGACGTTCTTTCTTTTGTTTAGTCTATTTTCATTCATCCACGGGCTAATTGATTATAAGCATATATGGCGGAAAAACTTGGGAAAATATGCACAAAATCCAATATATCAGATACTAAATGATGAACGTGTTGAACTCCCTGGTGAAGTCTTTGGTCCAACTGATTGCAACCCCAAATTATAATCAATGAGAGGGATCAATTGAATCAGTAAAATGGTTGTCTGCCCCACAAAAAATAGTACATTATTGAAGGTACTGAAAACACTGAAAATATTTCTATGTTATCTGAAGGACAACATTTGGATATCTTGGAGACAGATCATGGTGTTGTCGGTGGTTATTATGTTTATTGTTTTATAAAAGTTAAAACAAAGTTTATTGTTTGGATAAGCTTGTTTATTGTTTGAGAAATGATATTTGAACAACCATTTTTTAACAACTTTGGTGACAACTTTTTCTCTCATACTCACATTATCTTTATACTTTCTCTCTCTATTGCTTTGATATTTGTGCAAATACCTCGTTTTCTTTGTAAAATTTTGGTTGTCTCAAAAGTTGTCATCTAAATTGATATTCAAATAACACAACTCTTATTGTTTTTAGCTTAACAAGTAGATATTTTTAGGTTGGACTCCTTCCATGAAGTATATATTGTTAGGTTAGACACCTTTAATCGACTTCGAAACAAAGAACTTGCTCTTATATATACAGATTTTAGATGGTCTTTACCACTTGGAAAAAAAAAATAAGAGAGAAAGGTAAAAATGAGATTTAATACTTCACCGTATCAAGGGCCCGTTTTATTTTTTTTTAAACTAAAAAACCACTTTTTTATATTTGTAATGTTTGTTTTAGACTTTTAAAAAATCTGTTTTGCTAAAAAAATCATTTTTAACATCAAAATGAAAAGCTACTCTAAAATTTATTTTTTTTTTAAAATACAAGGAACTCAAGTGTAAGAGTTTCAAATCTTAAAAAAATTATGTTTATAATAGTAAACAAACAGAAATACCTTTAGATTTTTTTTTAAAATCTCTAGATTCTTTTAACTCAAAATCTAATTTTTTTTTTAAGACGAAACAAACGCACCCTAAGTGACGCTGAAATTGGGGTATATTTATTTTTCAATATCTACTTTTACTCGTTAATTCTATATTTTAGAGTAGAAATTTGATTAATAATAATGTTACGAAAAAATCTCAAAACATGTGAATTACTTAACCATTGAATGGACTAGTCACATTACCTATTGTAAATAAAACATAGTTTTCAAGAACATAGAATACCTTTTGTCAAAAAAAAAGAACATAGAATACCTATTGTCATATTAAGAATAATAAAAGAGAATTACTAAACCATTAAACTTTTTTATAAACAATCTTGCACCTTAAGAGCTATAGAAATAATAAACCCGCCTTAAATTATAAGTCCTTTTAACAATCTCACACAAATTAAAAAATATAATCAATTTTGCATGGAAAAAATATTAAGAGTGACATTGTATAAAATTATCCTTCATTGATGGTATAAGAAAGATAAGTTAAATTAGTTTTCAGAAAAAGTAATAAATAGTAAAATGTGTGATAAACCTAAACGAAAATTATCTCTGCCCTCCCTCTAAGAAAGCCTACACGCCGCTTCCCTCCCATCCAAATCTCTGCCTTTCAAGATGTAGATAGCAGTGGTGGTGGTGGTGCGACGGTGGCTCGACCATCCGCATCACCTGTCGTCGCTGTCCTCTTGGCGGTGGTTTGTCGGAGGCACATGTTACTCAGCGTCTCTCTTCTGCAACCTTTCATGGTGTTCTGCTGCTTCTGGCCGGTTGCTTGTTGTTTCTCGATGGGTTATGGTGTGGTTGTGCAGATCCGACGTAGATTTGTTCTTCCCATAGGTTTGTGGATAAGTCTTTCCTTTGGGTTACTTTCACCTTCCTTGGTGTTAGAATAGTCCTTCGTTTTTGAACTGTTGAGGTGTCGCTGAGTTCGTGTTGTGGAGTTCGCCACTTGTTCTATTTTTGTGTTCGTGGCTTTGTTGTGTTGCCGCTTCTGTTTGTTTCGTTTGGTGCTGACTCCTCTGGTGGTTTTGTTCGTCAGTTGTGTTTTATTTTATCGTTTACCGGTTTCTCTAACAGTTTGTTTTGTGTTTATATTGTTTTGCTGGATCAGAGTTTAGGTGGATATAGAATTGGGACCTTTTTTTGCAGTGGTTGATTCTCATAAACCCGAAAGGGTCTGGTTCCGTTAACCCAAAAGGGTTTGTTCTAGTGAAACTGGTGGTGTTGGTATCCTTCTGCTTGATTCTCTGATGTTCCAGGTCTTTTGAGATCTGCAGGTCTCAAGGTGACAGGTCTACCTCACTTTCCGGTGTCCACTTCTTATCTGTCTCAGTTTTATGACTGCTCTAGGATTGTTATGCTCGAAAGAGCTATTATGCATGTTGTTTTGTTTAGGGGGCTGCTGGTACGTGGATTTTGATACCGTATTGACGGTCGATCCATTCGCCAATTTAAAACTCTTTTTGATCCATATACAATGCTCGATCTTGGTTTGTTCGCCCGTGAGGAGTGTTTGTTATGTTAGGATTTATTAGGGTCCACTTGGTTTGTATTATCACGACGAATGTCCAATTGGGTTATACCTCGATCAGGTCCAATGTCCCCCCAGTCTCTGTATCTTTTTATTTTTATTTAATATATTTATCTTTGTTGTCTAAAAAAAAACTGTGTGATAGAAAAAACATTTATGTTACATTAAACATATTATAAAATGTTTCACCCAAAAAACATATTATAAAATGACTTTGTAACTTTAGACAATTTTCTGACAAAAAAAAAAAACTGGACAAATTTTTGCAAAATGACTTAAAACTTGACATTCTTTTGGGGTTTTATTTTCATTCTTGTTCAGCACACATGACATCTCAAATGTATTTAGTCTTGCAATTTCCAGTTAATGACAACCTAAGCTATATTATATATAATACAGAAAGATTAATTGACCTGCTGCAGGAAAATGATACTATAAAATCGTAGCAGAGGCTTTGTTTCGAATAGGATCATGTTCATGTCATTACGTCTTCATACTTTCAATTTGGCTGCCCATTCTTCTAAATAGAGTTCAAGAACTATAAATCATGCAGAATTGAAAGGCTTGGGCAAGCAAAGCTTCTCAACCATTCCTTCCTCAATTATTGACTTTATGGGTGTAACTTTGATTTCATACAACTCCGGCCACAGTTTTCCAGTCACTGCAACGAAGAACAAAAGTCACGTAAACTTGATGAAAAAAAGAAAACTATGCTTGATTGGTTTGAGAAAACTTCTGTTTTTGTCCATTAATTTGAAATACTTGTACAAAATAATGTGTAAAAAATATTGTCTTCACGGTTTCCTACACAAATGTTTAAAAACAGAATGAATACAATAAGCAATTACAACAACGACGACGAATACAAAGTCTGTTTGGTTTGAAAAAACTGCTTTGTGAAAAATAAATTGTCTTCATCGTTTCCTACATAAACATTTTTTCACAAATCAAACAGGCATTGGATTAAGAACAAACTTTAAAAACCTTTTACTTACAAAAATACCACCTGTTTTCACATTGCTTATGTTTTCAAAGTTTTGTATAAAAAATATTGAAAAACAGCTTTCCATTGTATTCAGAATTTTAGAGATTCCGCGCTAGTATATTGAACCTTGTACTCAAATGCATACCACTTTTAGCATTTTCAAGTGAAACAGTCAAATTAGTTATATTCTTAAGTAAGGTCAGTTCACCTCAATATGAACCTTATTTTTCATCGCGTGTCATGCTTTAAAAAAATGAAACAAGTCTTGAATGGACAGAATGGAAATGATACACTTAATAAAAAAGATAAAATCAACAATTTATAATAAATTGAAAAACTGGAGCCTACCAAAAATTCGATCCTGCTCAGCATCCCAAGCTATCCCATTCAAAACATTAATATCCTGAAATATAAATGATCAACACATAAGCAACAAATCATGTGCAGCAGCTACCTCAAATAACAATTTTGATCTGGAAACAGGAATATATAAGATAATTCTTTATTTAAAGTAGCTTGTTTTATTATTGTTATCCTATTTTAAACTCATTGCATTATAAAATATAACCTATACACAATAAGACCAAATTATTATTTGTAAATATCAAAAGTCTCAGATTCCTTACAGTATTCCCAGCTTCAATTAATTCTTTCCTGCGTAGAAAAGATTAAACATAACTGTAAGCAACAAGTAAAGATAAACTAAACAAAGTATTGGCATCAGTATGGTCATCAAAAAATGTTTCATAGTGTCGGGAGAATAGAATAAGCTTGTAATGTTTAGTAACTAAAGCTTATATTGCCTATTAGATTGTGACACCTGTCACATATCCTATGCATCTATAAATATGTGTAATCTCAGAGATTCAATCAATAATAACAAACATAGTTTATCTCTCTTCTCTCTCCTCTAACCGTTTTCTGTTTCAATCGTCATCAATGAAGGTTTTCACCTTCTAACACATAGGAACAATGCCTTGTATGTGATTTAAAATCATTGAGGACCAATTTAATTTTGTTAATCTACTGAAGAACCAAATTCGGGATTCACTTCGTTGTGTCAAACCATACATATGTACAAGCATTTAGTACATATTTTTTAGATGAAAAGGAAAACAGATGTCACACCTTAAATTTGGGAGAAGAATCCATCCAATGACAAGACCATCATTAGGAGAGATTCTCGCAATACAGTCCGTCTACACAAGAAAAATCAAATTCAAACAAAATCCAGCTTAATAGAGAATCTTAGGCCGCATAAATCATCCATACATGGCTAACATTTTTCTTCACATTTTTAAGGAAAGAGATATATTTGCTCTAACATCCGACATACCGGAATAACATTTGCCCAAACTTCACCATTTATATATTCCAGTTCATTGAGAAAGTGTACTTGATGACCCTTATAGTAGACAACTTGTTTTGATACAGCTACATCATTGAAGAAAGAAAGGTAAGTTCCATGAAAATGCAAGGCAAGCACAGAAAAACTAAACAAAGTATTGTCAAGTTAAAAAGCTAGAAACAAACGGGTTTAATAAAGGGGTTCTGCTTATAAAATAGTAAAACGAAAGAAATAAAATTTAATTCGTTAAACTGACCTTTAAATGTTTGAGGATCAATTTTATACAATGTCGAACTTCCATCACTCCCAAACAAGACTTTTCCATCAGTTGCGAGACCCCAACCATCTTTCATGTCATGATTAAATGTCCCAATCTACAGAAATTGTCAAAGTAAGCAGTTAAGATCTGGCTCGCAGTATTAGAAGGCATTGTGAGGCAATCACCTCTCTACAGAAGAGAATCTTTGGAAAAACAATCAAACAAAAATAAGTTTGGTATCACCAAAATCCTTGCATGTAAACTGCACCACAGGTAACAATTTGAGTATATATTACACCTATCCAGCTTGTATAAATATTCAATTTGTTTTAATGAAATCAATATTACAAGATCTACATTTTCTGCCAGGGAAGAGTTTGAATCAGATATAACAGTTATCTGAAAATGCTTGTACTACAGTTTACATGTCAATCAAACTTTCAACCTCAAGCATGATGTTAAGAACACTCAAATTGAAGCTTCCAAAGAACCAAAGTAGTTTATGGTATTAATAAAAGTGAAAAATAAATTCAAAACATGCATGATTACGCAGAATAAACTTGAAGTATGATTTAATCATGCAGAAAAGTAAGGACAGATTGCATATAATCAATAATTTCACAATGCTGTTACTTTTCTTAGTAGTCTCATTGAATCAAAATTTCAAGAGTTTCTCAAACCATGACATAGACAAATTATTGCACGAGTAGGTAGGTAAAGCAACAAACTTCGCTTAAATTTTTTGGGTCATAGATGAAACCATTTGTCTGCAACCAAGTTACTTGAATCAGCCTACAAAAAGGGCACCAGATAATGGCATTAGGATAAACTTAAACAACAAAAATAGTTAAAATAACTTGAAGATTAATTATTATTAACAAATGTCATCTGTCTAAAACAAAAGTACATTAAAATGGGACCAAAGTAAACATCTTGACAGCATCCAGAAACAATTAAATCACAATAATACAAACAAAAATAAATAAATAAATCAGGGTCATTCGGCAGTTTCCATGTTTTGCAATCAAATTTGGTAAATAATTTGCATTTTAGTAGTAGTACTGGTTTAAGGAAAATGGAAATGTCTAGTTATTGAAGATAGTCGTGTCTCCCAGGAAAACAATATTAAAATATAAAATATATGTTCCTTTGGATCTCCCTACAATAGAAGCTATGTAGCACTGACATTTCTGATCAAAGGTGTGTCCAGTGTCCGACACGTATCAGTATCCGACACCGACACATGTGTACATTCAATTATGTCATTTTTCAAATTATTATCAGTGTCGATGTTCAGTGTCTGTCACCTTCGTGTTTGTGTATGTGCTTCATAGTCACTAACATGTGTGACTGCATCAAATTAATTTAGTATCTCAATCAAATTATTATGAGTGATGATGTGTCAATGTCGTATCTAATGGTTGTATCAGTGTCGGTGCTTCATAGAATAGAACATTTGTTAGAGTTTATTAATCAACATAACTAAATAAAAAATGCAACATAATTTTCCTTACACACCTATTATTGTGGAAAGTTAAACCTTCGGCAAATAAAGAATCATCCATCTTCTGAAGTTTCTCAACCTGCAAATTGCACAAAGAACAAAGAATAATTATATGAAACTTGAACGTTTCAGTGTCTAAATTATAAACCCAATCAAATGCAACAAGCACAGAACTTATGATAAAACTCCCAAACCGAACTAATATATATACCCTGATTGACATGTCAAAGTTCTCATCACAGATAACCAAGTGGAATATGTTTGTGAAAATTGAATACTACCCAAAAGTCTAAATTATCTACAACCACTAATGTGTTTATATATAGCCTATTTTAACCTAATAGGCCTGACTAATCGACTAATGGGCCTACAACAAATTACTACTAATAAAATAAAAAGTATTACTAAAATAATAATAAAAATATATTATTCACAACACTCCCTCTCAAGCTGGTGAATGAGTATCTATCATAGACAGCTTCAAAACAATTCTTTAAAAGCTATTGTTCAACCAATTAGTTGGAAGATCTACAAGGTTCCCGACATTACTCTCAGACCAGAAGTTGAGGGTGAAACTAGAGGTGACAATGTTGAGACTTCAGTTGATCTTGAAAAAGAAGGAAATGTTGGAGTTGATGTAAGCATTAGAAAGTATATAGTATTTACAAGAAAAAAGACAATTTCTGAATTGACACATATCCTTTTTTCATAGCATTATTAATATGGAGTACTTTATCAAAAATAGAATGAGCTCAAGTCATACATATAGTGTCTTATGGTGAGTATTTTTGTCAAATAAAATGGAGATGATAATTATGTATTTTTTTTAGTATAAAATAAAAGTCATACATAGTTATCATCACCATAAAAAATACAAAAAAATAAATAAATCCCTTAAAATTACCGAGGATAGCAATATCTCAGCCTTTTAGTTCCTCTCAATTTTTTGCACAGCTATCCAAGTCTCGGTTTCCAATTTGGACGCCCCTCCTCCAGCAGCATCCTCTAGCTACGGCATTCAGGGCTACAAAATGTCATCTCACCCTATACATCTAGATATCTTTATCCTGCTCAAGATTCTTCTTGTAGTAAAAAGCTAGGAAGCACGGAAACTCCTCGGATTTGACGTGTCCCGGTGTCGGACATGTGTCGTGTTGGACGCCGACAATGACACATAATTACACTGAATGATGTGATTTTCTCAAATTATTAGCAGTGTCGGCATGTCAGTGTCATGTCTGTATCCGTGCTTCATAGGTAAAAACAGATACTTAAAAAGTTCTCAAAAGGATAACTAGTAAGATGTGGAAAACGTGCCCATTCTCTTTAACAGAAGCAGATAGTCAACATCAAAACAACTACTCTTAATTATACGGTTATCGAGTATTTGAGTTGTTCTTGGTTTTGGTTCATGAAAAATCAAACAAGTATAATCCTGCGAGCTCCATTTCACTAGCTAAGAGAAACCAACTGAAATCATAGGTCGAACAATCAACAATATGTACATGTGATGTAATTACCTATACATATTGTTGATTGTTCAGTCTATGATTTTAATTGGTGTCTCTCTGCTAGTGAAATGAAGCTCTCGGTAGATTATATTAGTGATTTCTCTTGAACCAAAACCAAGAACAACTCAAATATTTGATAACTGTGTAACTAAGAGTAGTTGTTTTCATGTTGGATGCTCTGCTTCTGTTAAAGAAAATGGGTATGGTTTTCTTCATCGTACTAGTCATCCCTTTAAGAGCTTTTTGTGTATCTGTTTCATTGCATGAATCTTGAGCAGGGTAAAGATATCTACATGTATAGGGGTGAGATGACATTTTGCAACGCTGAATGCCGTAACCAGAGGATACTATTGGAGGAGGGGGTGCCTGAATTTGAAGCCAAGGTTGGGATAACTACACAGAAAATTGAGAGCAATTGAAAGGCCGAGATACTGTTGTCCATGGTATTTTGAAGGGAATTTTTTTACTAAAAAAAAAACATACATAATTATCATCTCCATTTTCTTTTACAGAAGTAATTATCATCACCATAATTATGTATGACTTCAGCTCACATTATTTTTAATGAAGTACTCGACATTAATAATGCTGTAAAATTCTCTCCAAAAAAAAAAACTATAAAATAAAATGATATGTGTAGATTCAAGGTCTTTTTTCCTTAAATATACTGAATTTTTCACATTTCTTACACAAGCTCCAACATATCCATCTTCAGAATCAACTCCAATCTCAAAATTGACACCACTAATTTCAGCCTCTAACTACTAGTCCGAGAGAAAGGTTCGGTGGTAGAAGAGACTTGTTTCCCTTACTTAAAATTCCCTTCTAAAGATGAGTTTGATCATAAGGCTAAACACTACCACAATACCAAGGATAGAAAAACAGGGGGAATAAGGATAGAAAAAATTATCTGGAGAAATGTATAATAACTGAAAACTCTTTCATATAAATGTATCATGATTCAACTTTACAAAACCGGATTATAATGTGTGGAATACCTCCCACTTAAAAACTTATTTTTAGGTTGTATGATTGTATCTGATATGTTGGACTCTTGACACACACCCCTAAGACCCAATACTACATATGGAGCGTGACCAGAGTGGCGCAATTGAGGTTAGCTTAACAAATGTTGGATAGACTATGATACGAATCTTATAAAGTGAGAGATGACTTCCACTTATAAATCGATTTTCAGGTCATATTTCATCTGGTGTTGGACTCTCAACTAAAATAATAATGAACAAAGAACTCAAAAAGTACATGGAAGAGTTCAAGAAGTAGGAGTCAGTACCTTCCCGGTATGAAGAGCTACTATACGGACAGAGGACTGAAAAAAAAAATGATAAAAATGTTAAACAAATATTAAACATAAAAACAACATTAATACTTCAAAAAAATATATAAAAACATTAATTGCATGTCTAAGAAAACAAAGATTAGAATGTAATTAGATAACAAACCTATTTGGTCATATTTATATTCAACTTACTATTTAAACATATTTGTCTTAAATGACTGATGAATAAGTAGTGCAGTCTGCAGTGAGCGTACTGAATACAAACTATCAGAAGGAATAACAAATTAATGGCTTAATCATGAAGAAGATTCCCAAAACAAAGTGAGCAATGTTACCAATTCCGCTTAAATTGTATTTCACACATTCAAGTAAAAAAAAGCATCAGGCCAGAGAAAGCTTTCGAGAATTTAAAGGGATTTGACCCAGCTCAAATGTAAATCTAAGTTCAATTAACAATAACTGGCCCTCGTGAATTATATGGAAAGAAACCCCATTGGAATTCAGTGTTTTTAACTAACAGCTGAAAAGATTATTGTGCCACAGAAATATTAATTTTTTAAAGGGGGAGCCTTGGCGCAATGGTAAAGTTGTTGTCAGGTGACTGAAAGGTCACGAGTTCAAGTCCTAGAAAAAAACAGGGTAAGGATGCATACAATACACCAAAATGGTGGGACCCCTTCTCAGACCATGGGTATGCGGGAGCTTTAATGCACCAGGCTGCCTTTTTTTAGAAGTGTTAATTATTTACATAGAAAGATATTTTATAAAGGACAAACAGACGAAAGCCAAGGTAGAAAATAAGACTACACAAGAAGGTAGCAAAAACAACTAAAATGTAATAGATTGAATCATGTAACAAAAGCATGTCAAAAAAAAAAATCATGTGTAGGAGAGAAGCCTTTAAAAAAAACCACAAGCACAGCTCTAGTAAAAAATTAAAAAGTAACCCTATCGCATACAAAATATAGGCTTGAAAGAGAGCCATTGAATAGTCTTGCATTTCTTTGCAGCCACAAACACTAGATTGTAGCAAAGACTTGGCACTTCCACAAGATAGCATTTTTTTTCAAAGGCAAACCATCTAACATAACGAGAAGAAACTAATGCAAATCAACAGGACAGAGCCAATACTCTCCAAAATACCAAATGGCTCATTCCAACGATAATTCACTGCAGAACAGTGTAGAAGGAGATGAGTTCCAGTTTCCAAACTAGAACAGCACATTGGACATATAGTAGCAAGTCATTGCTGTTAATCCTGTTATAAATGGTAGTCAGGACAACAAATCAAACCATAGATGAAGCTTTTGATTTTCAAAAGAATTTATATTGAACAAACTTGTTTTTCTCAGTGTTGACAATGGCAGATGGCAGACCATGGCAGAGAGTCAAAAATCTGACAATACCGGCCAACAAAAGGCGCCGCCATAGCCATAGTGGAAAGAAAAAAACCTGCCTGCCACCGATATCCAGCATAACCGATATTTGACAACACTGGTTTGTTTCTATTAGAAGAAACTAATCTTAAAGGGTAATCTAAATAAAATACTCTTGGATTACAAACCGATCCTACAAGATAAACTAAGATACTCAAACATAAGCCAAAGCACATTATCTGTGTCGTCTCACATCCGTGTCGTTGATGGCACTTCATAGATACCAACTAAAGTTACAATCATTTTACCAGCCCAATGAAAAAGGCTCCTACGATTCTAAGCTCTGGTCATGATCAGATTTATTAAGCCCAATCCCATCAGCAAAGTTGTTTCTTCTGTGAGTGTAACCCATGACCACCAGGTTGAAAGATAACAATCTTTAAGTTTAAAAACATACAAAGATTAAAGCTCAACAAAATATTATAATCGTTCTTTGAACAAAATAAACAAATTGAGGTGACTGATGTCAACTGACTACTTTCAAATTCAAGGGGATACACAATTTTCCATCCACTACAGCTGTAGTAAGGAAAAAGAAAAAAAGTAAAAGAAGAAAAGAAAATGAATAACATTACCTTCCCATAATCACCAGTTGACTCAAATAAGCTATCATTTCCAGCATAAAGAAGACCCTGAAATCAAACATTCAGAGAGAAGCATTAACTAACAACTTCATAAATTGTTTGAAAATATATCTCCTTGGCATAAAACTCAATAAATGCAATAATCAAATAGATTATGTACTACTTATGCTAGCTGGGGCATCCAAGCAAGTTGCCATGTACATCACTGAAATTCAGTCTTGTGTTTAAGTCATTCATTACCTTCAATTTGTGCTGAAAACAGCAGATTCTTTAAAATTTTACTAAAAACCCATTGGACTTACCTTCAATGAGCATTAGTTGTTAAAGTGTACTGTGTGGCGTCGGACAATAATTAGTTCTAGTCTATAAATAGATTCAGTTACATGAGCTACATTCCTATAAATAGATTAAAGCAATTTTGGATTCAGTTCCTGATAAATAGATTCGTTTTCAGAGAACATTTTCTCTTTAAATGACTTGCACTTTCTTATGTTTTCTCCTCTGCTCAACGTGTATAGGTCATAAGAATTCAAATAGCCCCCACCTTAGACTTAACATTTGGGATTCACTAGAACTACGTGATGTATTAACTATTAACATTTTCAGGAAATAAGGTCTTCACAGCCAAATTTTCACAATTTCAGGTTTTGTTCAAATAATATATGAAAATACAATGCAAGACCCTCCCTTTCACATGTTGAGATTTTAAATTACTTATTTTCTAATGTTACAACGTGAGTCGTCTAATCTCTATCTAATGGTTTAAATCCGTTGAATGCAGTGACCGCAGGATTCAATGGTTGGACCTTTACATAAGCAAATCAAAACCTTTGGATTACGATTGGATGACTCGCGTTCTGACTTCAATAATTCTAATTCAACTGCTTTATGGAGTACTCCTCACCACGTATAGAAATTGAATAGAACCATAGTCTAGTATAGCATTAGAGGGCTTGAACTATAATCATCATTAACAATAAAGAAATCTTAGCATTGCATCCATATTCTTAACTGACTCTCATGTACATCTCTTACTTCTAAAAATTTAATATAAACACCAAAAAATTAGGTAAATAAATAATTATATAAAACTAGTCTACGTTTGGTTCCACGGTCACACATCTCACAATCCATTTGGGTTGGTTAGGTTTGACTACAAATTAGTTATGTTTGACTTCCCTTCTTAAATTGATTCTAACCCCAAACTCAAGTCTACCCAAAAGCTTATATTTCGAGGTTTTCCAATAGAATCAATTATCAAATTTATTAAGGGCCAGTTTTGATTGGCTTATTTGAGCGTATCTACTGGCATATGTTTTGTAAGACTGTTTTGGGAGAACTTATCAAAGCAGCTTATTACAATCTTCGAAAGCTGCTTTCAGTTTATTCTCATAAGTTATCCAATAAAACTTATGAAAATAGATTATAGCTTATACAAAAATAATTTAACGTTATTTAATCTTTTACTATGACTGAAATATATAATAAAACATTATGGCATAATTTGATCAATGTAGTTGACCCCACTCAATGTCCGTTTGGATTAGCTTACTTTTGAGCTTATACAAAACAGCATATGCAAATAAATAAGCTTTTCTGTATTATTCAGAAGCTTGTCAATGTGGTTTATAAAAAAAACAACTTATGAAGATATAATTGTCGTCAGTAAGAACTTATGAATTAACATAAAAACCTATTTATTTGCATAAACTACTTTTCATAAGCTAAAAAATAAGCCAATGCAAACGGGCCATCAATGGGAAAAGGCTTGGTTGTTGTTGTTGTTAATCTTCTACTATAGAAATAGATTATACATAAACTGATAAACCTATCTTCTACTATCTTGATAAGTGTTTCTGCTGTAAGTTGTTTATTCCAACAGTACCTATATGGCAGATACTACACACTCAAGCAATTTTGATCAAAAATATTCAAACATAATCACTTTTCATTATAACTAATTTTGACCAAAATCAATTAATCGTTTTTCATCACCAAACATTGAAAAAATAAACAACTTAAAAAAGTCAAAAAAAAAAAATCAAAGAAAAGAAAGAAATGAAGTTGACCTGAGTGAAAGCTTGAGGATCATGAGGAAAGACATTAACAACAGTGATCGTATCAATGGAAACGGTTTGTTGAAACACATGCAAAGTGTTCGATGAAACGAGCAAGAGACAGAAAACAGAAATGACGGCGAGAGTATCCATGGAAGGGTTTCTTCTTCAGAGATATCTGGTGGTTGCCATCAGGGGCTGACTGACTGAGGGTAGTGTTAACATGAGGTTGACTTCGTTACCCCACTAGAATAGTGACAACAACACCATGCATGCGATCCACGTTTATTATGTTTTAAAACAAAAATGATTATCCATGTTTTTATAAATATGTCAACTTTTCATTTTAATTCTCGAAAATTTGTCTTTAACTTCAACTTTCAGTCTCTCAAAAATTTTGAATCATCACTTTTGGTTCTTCTTTTGAAGAAAAATCGATAATATTATAAGAATTTCTCAAAAAAAACAATTACAATTTGACTAAAGTGCACTTTTCCCTCCTAACTTTTAAAAACTTGCAATTTTGACCTCCTAAATATAAAAACTACAATTTTGTCCCCCTAACATTAAGATTTAGTCCCTTTGCAACTTTGATCCTTTTTGCCAATTTTGACCATCAATGCCTACGTGGTATGCTACGTGTGTAATTATTAAATTAAACAAAAAACCATAAAATCATTTTTATATTAAATAAATGAAAAATTAAATTAAAAAAAAATCAGAAAAAAATTAAAAATAAAATTCAAATCTTCATCTTCATTTCATCTTATCATTCCAATCCAGATTCAGCTTCAAATCTTACTCTGCAACTTCTCTTCAAGCTTAATCACATTCTCTCTTTCTTCATTTTTTTTGTTGCTATAAAACCAAATACTTATCAAAACTTGAATTAAACTACAAAAAGATATGCTTATTTTGAGCATCACCATCTATTCTTCAGTTACCACCGATCCCTTTCTAACTAACATAAATACCATCAAGAAACTTCCTGATATCCTTCTTCTTAACATGGCATTTCTGGTTGATAAGAGCACAAGACCTAGAAACAAGTTCAATGTCATTTCCATCCAAAACAACCTCATCCTTCACCTTCTCAGATCGAACAATTGAAACTCCGTCAAGCAAATCCACTTTCCTCACCAAGAAAGTTTCAAATCTCAATCGACTTGCTGTCATTGGTGATGCTAGCGTTGATTGGAAAATGAGCATACACAAACCTCATCTTGTAGCGGAAACCCTTGGTGAAATCAGTGATGAGATTCTCGACGTGGCTGAGAGCAGTCCTGATGGCGGCGGAGGTTTTCCGGGAACCAAACCAGGCATCGATCTTGAGCTTCTTCTTGCCTTCTTCATCGGTGATGAGATCAAAATCAAGGTTAAGATGCTTGAAATCACGAACAAGCTTCCCGCGAGGTCCTTCGACTTCGATGACCTTAGTGTTAACCTTGTAAACGCGATTTTAGAGCTAACTAATTTTCTAGCTCTTCAATCCATTCGTAAAGCTCTTGAAGACATGCCTCAAACAATTTCAAGCTTGAAGAATTTACGGTTGTTCCGGGAAGGATTTACGGTCCTCTACCTCAAACAATTTCAAGCTTGAAGAATCTCAGGTTTCTTGGTGTTAACAGAAACTTCATCTCCAGTGAGATTCCGGCGGAGTTATATGAGTTACGCAGTCTTTGAACTATTGATCTTAGTTACAATCAGCTCACCGGAAAAATTCCTCCAACGGTGGGTTCATTACCGGGGTTGACCAATCTCATCCTCTGTTACAATCAGCTGAATCTGGATTGGAATGATAAGATGAAATGAAGATGAAGATTAAGATTTGAATTTTATTTTTAATTTTTTTCTGATTTTTTTAATTTAATTTTTCATTTATTTAATTTAAAAATGATTTTATGGTTTTTTTTAATTTAATAATTACACACGCGGCATGCTACATAGGCATTAACCGGTCAAAATTGGCAAAAAGGATCAAAGTTGCAAATGGGATAAATCTTAGGGGCCAAAATTGTAGTTTTTCTACTTAAGTGGTCAAAATTGCAAGTTTTTGAAAGTTAGGGGTGGAAAAGTGCACTTTAGCCTTAGAATTTTTAACAACATCATCAACAAACCAAAACCCATATTTCTTTTTTGGCAAAATTATATTTTTAGTCCCTTAACTTAATTTTAGCTAAAAGTTTGGTCTTTTATCTTTTTTTTCATTTCAATTTTATCCTTTTGGTCCATTTGCATATGAATTTTCAAGTTCCAAATTCATAGTTTTATTTTCTTATGACCTTTCAATTTTCAAATGTATGGTCTTCAGATTCTCAATTAAGAGAGTCTGATAGAGTTTAAGCTTTTGAATCTCATCAGATTTTGGGTTCCTATTCAGAGACATGTATCATTCTGAGATAAAATGCATGTCCATACTATTCTTTATAAAATCAAATATTTCTTCTCTTAAAGGTTTTGTGAATATATCAACCCATTGATGATCAGTATCAATGAACTGAATATCCAAAACACCTTTCTGAACATGGTCTCTTATAAAATGATGTTTCATTTCAATGTGTTTAGCTCTTGAATGTGGAATTGGATTGTTTGACAAACAGATAGCAACACTATTATCACAAAAGATGGGAATACTATTTTCATGTATCTAATAGTTTTCTAATTGATGAGTGAATAAATTAGTGTTTATAATATAATATTTGAATCTGTTTTATTTAGATTTAATTTCGTTTTATTTATTATTATTTCCTTTTTAGAACTATTTTACTTCAATTGCAAGTTATTATATTTCAGGAACAAATAATTGATAGATTGAGTTTTGGAGCAAAAGAAAGAGGATTAGGAGTTGATTCAGGATGAAAATACGAAAATATGGGACAAAAATATGTCACCCCCAAGTCAGAGACTTAGCACGGCCGTGTCTGCCTTCAGGATGCTCTTTTGCTGCTTCAGCTTCATGGACAAGCTACCTATTAGTTTACTTCTGACCTAAAAGCCCGTGGTTTCTTGTTGAATATTCTAGTGTTATATTTCTTAGGGCTTAAGTCATTGTAAACTGTAAATAGAGTTGCTAGCTATCACAACAAATCATCTTTTGTTCTTGGAAATAATAAGTGACAATTGTTTCTTTGAATAAAAGTTCACCTTTATTTTATGTTCTTCTTCTTCTTCTTCTTCTTCTTCTTCTTCTTCTTCTTCTTCTTCTTCTCTTCTATGTCTACAATGAACGTTAATGAGTAGACTCTTCTTATCTTGGGATTGTTGGATAAGTCTAATGACATAATCCTAATCAAACCAAGCCATAAGCCCAAATTTTATATAAATCTACTTTCCAATCTAATTTCACCGTTTTTATAATGAATTAACAAATACCAAACTCATAATGCGACAGCGGAGGGTTAGTATTTGTTAATTCATCATCACAAGTATCAATTCATAATGCGACAGCGGAGCTTTGATATTGGAACAAGTGAAATTAGACAAGGGTTGCGAAACATGAGAATAGTCTAGCAAACCTTGAGACATATAAAGTTTCGTTCTTCAAGGATTCTAATAGCAATCAACCATGAGAATAGGCATGGTTGCTAGAGGAATACACTCACTGACTTCGAAAGAAGCTTTGATACGCTTAAGAGAAACTTGTCTTTAGAAAGTAGGTCGAATATAAAGTTTAGGTTTAGCGTTTGTTTTGTGCAGGATTTGTCATCTAGATGAACCAATAATCCCAAGGCGCTTTTATTTTTAATATTTTCTTTTAATTAAAAATCCAAACTTTTTAACCTTTGAAGACCCCCATCATGGTTTAGAGAAGTGGCTTATTATCCACACTTTTTATAATGGTCTTTTGTATACCACAAAAATTTATGTTGATGCAACTGCAAGTGGAGCTTTAATGAATAAAACTTACACAGCAGCATATGCTTTGATCGAGAACATGGCACAAAACCACTATCAGTGGACAAGTGAGAGAGTCATCACTGCTTCTTCACCCTCTAAAAAAGAGGCAGGTATGTACGAAATTTCTTCCCTTGATCATCTAGTTGCTAAGGTTGACGCACTCACACAAAAATTTGATAAAATGAATACTAGTGTTGTCACACCTGCCCCTGTATCATCTCCTTGTGAAGTTTGTGGTGTAGTTGACCATATTGGTGTTGATTGCCATCTAGGTAGTGCTATTGAAGGTGTTGAGCAAGTGAATTATGCTCATTACAACCAAGGAATGAGGCAAAACCAAATTTTTTTTAAAACCCCTCATGTTTGCCAGACTCATTCTCCACTTCATCATCAGAATCATCTTCATTTGACGATGAAATAGCTAGGCTTTTCTTTTGTATTTTAAGAAAAGTGGCACACTCAGTTCTGATATGGCCATAACCTTCACACTCATGACATTGAACACCCTTGTATTGAGTATTCTTCTCATCAGTCCTCACCATCTTCTCCTTATTAGGTTGATTGTCAATGTTGGACCTGATGTTTTGACCAATGTTCTGACCATTAAATCTGGATCTTTTGTCAACTTGTTTGAAAATCTTTTTAAATTGTCTTCCCAATAATACTGGATACTCTGACAGATTTTCATCATCTTCATAACCCTCTTGTGTCTCATCAGTTTTAACATTGGACACAAAAGCAATGCCCTTGCCTTTCTTATCAGTCTTGTTGTTGATGGTTATTTAAAAGTTTTGCAGGGACCCAATCAATTCATCAACCTTCACATTTGAAATATCCTGAGCTTCCTCAATGGCGGTTACCATCATGTCAAATCTCTTAGGTAGATATCTGTGGATTTTTCTCGCATACTTTTCATTAGAGATTTTCTCTCCAAATGAGTCAAAACAATTGGCAATATCAAGGATATTCAGATGATAGTCCTGTATGCTTTCATACTCCATCATTCTCATATTCTCAAATTTAGTAGTAAGAAGTTTAAGTCTTACACTTTTTACCTTAGTTCTACCTTCATGTGTTGTTTTGAGAATCTCTCAAGCATCCTTAGCCACAATAAATTGTTTGATCAGTTTGAACATATTCTTGTCTACCCCATTGGATAATGCATTCAATGCTTTAGAATTTCCAAGGGCTAGTTCATCTTCAGCAGCAGTCTAATTCGGTGACAAACACACCTACTCTGGGGGCTACCAAGCTAGGAAGGAAATCCACTAGTGTAGTCCTTATTCAAAAGCTCTCAGCAAACTCCTCGTTTACACTTTATGACCTAGGACCTACCCGTCTAGACTTCAACCTAGGAAATCCTAGATCTGAGATCCCATCTCACTATTCTACAGTCAGTCACAGCCCCTATGACCTATCAGACTAAAAATAATCAATGGTGAAGTTACCTTCAAACACAAACAACTACAACCTTGCTTAAAAGCTTTGGGATAGCACATTGAGTTTACAACTCAACGCACAGTCCTTAGCATGTACCAAGATGATACAAGAAAGGCTCACAAATAAAACATGACTAAACTTGCATCAAACGATACAAGAGTAGAACACACAGACTCAAAACCCTAAAAGCTAAACTTTTTAGTATGATGGCTTGAATACCTAATTAGGTCTTGAAGTCTTCCTTTTATACTGAAGCAATATGGGCTAACAAACCTTGTTGGGATTCAGAAAAAAGTAGATCATCCAACTGATTTACAAAACATGAATCAGTAAAAAATTAGGAAAGTCCTAAGAAGTAGAAACATCTTTCGGAACTTCCAGTCATATCACTTTATAAATATTGTTGCTCCTTTGGGAATAAAAGCTCAACTGATTATGTACAGATATGTACGTTTCTTGGTCATCAAGTTAAGGAAAAGTTGTTTCCTTTTATAGATAAGGCGCGTGTACAAATAAGCATGAACTCAGGTACACTGAATCATGCCAGGAATGTTGGAACATTTTTTCCAACATCTCAAATGGATGCCTAAACCATGTTGGAACATAGTATCCAACAACACACTTAATGGATATTTGTTTTAGCAACAATGCAGCCAATACAAATACCCAACACCTACTAAGATAATAAATGGCACTTTTTAGGCCATTTTCATCCTCTTGTGCTAGCATACTCCCTATAGTATTATCTGAAGCAACTATGTACAATTTCATTACTTTATCCCTAAGGGGAGGTAATAAAATAGGAGGAATCATGATGGTGTAAATCTGCAAGTGCACGGTTTACCGATGTAGTAATAAAGAGTATCGTTCCGACAGGGAGTTATGAATTTGATTCACTTTTAAACGATGATTGTATTGAAAGTTTAAAAGTTAAAAAGTTGTATTTTAGTTTTGAAAGAAAATAACAATAATAATAAAAACGCCTTGAGATTATTGGTTGGTCATGGTGACAAATCCTTTACAAACCAAACCTTAAACCTAGAACCTTATGTTGGACCTATTTTCTAAAGACAGGTTTCTCTTTAGCCTATCACATCTCCTTTCGGTCTCAGTGAGTGTGTTTTTTTAGCAACCACGCCTGTTTTCATGGTTGATTGCTATTGAAATCCTTGAAGCTCGAAACTTTATTGTCTCAAGGTTTGTTAGAATATTTTCATGTTTCGCAATAAACGTCTTCATGCATAAAAGTTCATATCTAATACCTTATATAATTTTACTTTGAGATAGATTTGTTCTTTACCTCATTGCACCCATCTCTAATTCAATTTCTATGATTTCTCTGCGCTACTATAAAAGACCATTCATCTACCAAGTTATGTATCCCATCAAAAATTTAAGTACGTTAGATAACGTACTATAAAATATCCGACAACTTTTTAAGAATAAAAGTTTTGTTTTAATAGAAAGATGAATTTTATTGGATAAAAATGAGAGATGTACAAATAGTAATAAAGTCAAAGGCTGGGTATAAAGAATATAAGGGGTACTCTATCCACCAAAGTAAAATCACCCTAAATTAGGGAAACAAACAATATTCAAAAACCATCCTAATTAATACAACCAAGCCCCCTTCTTTCTTTCATAACTTCATTGCATGTAAGCTAGAAGCAAAAGTGAAAATTAAATACATTTCTGATGCAGCATATTCTAAGAGAAGGTGCACAAAATATGTATCTAGGCCAAAATAGAGTAAAAACATAACATCTTCATATAACTTCATTGAATGTAAGTAAAAATAAAAATAAAATCTAAAGAAGTTTAGACATTAATATTTTACACAACTTGTACTAAATAGGTATCTAACGCGAAATATAGTAAGTACGTAAAAATGGGTTTAAGCTTACAAAAAACCGTTTCAATACGTTGGAGAGGAAAAACCTATGCACAAAAAGAGAGAATAAAATAGAAACAAAGTAATACCTTTGAGAATGGTAAAATAACTAAGAACTTGACAATAGAACAATGTCATGAGTGTAACATAAATATGGTGAATGATAACAAAAATTCATGAAAACATAGTAATACCATTGAGAATGATCTTTTGTTTCGCGATACCCTAAAAAAAGTCAAAAATAAAATAAAATTAATTGAACCGACGTTGGAATCACATATGGTTGGAAATTGATTCAATGTTGTTAACTTTGCCTTTCAAAGTCTTTTTTTGTGACTCATATTTATAGGGAAGGGAACCATTGTGCCGATCAATTGGGTAATATTGGGCTTAACTTGAATACCTATTTCTGGTGGAATCATCTTCCTCAACAAATTGGAGTTGATTTTACCTTACTTTAGGTTTTGTTAATCTTGGT
>Ga0315913_1000883_pt1 | contig 30004 bp, 18 predicted proteins | sample MpolsnodulesMG_FD_207736 | JGI IMG/M metagenome (GOLD analysis project Ga0315913, IMG submission 207736) | Medicago polymorpha root nodule microbial communities from Los Angeles, California, United States - small nodules | ecosystem: Host-associated > Plants > Roots > Nodule | place: USA...
CAAAGGAAAAACAATTAAAAACATAAAGACATGACTTGTGAAAAACAGAGTCTATAAGAAAAAGTCATGTAACTTCAACCAAAAAAGATGGAAGGAATTCTGATTCAGAATTCGTCCAATCATGTGACCTTCCACCTTTAATGGTAAGGGTATTCTGTTCAACAGAGTTCTTCACATCTTCCTTACCAAGTCCAGACATATCCAAACGAAGGAGCAGAGAATCCTCTGTCTCTTTCACATCCCAACCACTTCGAACTCTACTGTCTCCAATTCCACGTGAAGCAGAAAGGAATGGATTGTCCATTAATCAAATCAATTAAATAAAATAAGCAGGAAGAGAGAAAGTAGAGGTTTTTTTTTATGGGAAGAGAAAGTGAAGGTTGAGGAAGAGAGAAAGCAAGCACTGCTGAATACAGAGAGAGAGAGCCTTGGAAAATACATGCTAAAAGGGAAAAGAAAGAGGCACACGTTTTTTATTTAAAATTTGGTTTTCCAATGCATTAACTCATAATGAAAATGTAGGATTCAAATTTTAAATTTGGGCTCCAATTTTTTAGGTTTAGGGTTATGAAATTAGGGTTTGCATGTTTGCTAGGATTAGATATAAAGGAAAATAATTTAAACAAATTATCCGCATAAGATCCAACAAACATGAGAAACAGATCTAACAAATCCGTCTATTTCAGAACGTAAATCATACAAAGTGATAGGGCCTTAGTCATACTGCAACCTTCAATAGCTTCATTAGAACACATCACCAATGCACATGGCCACAAGAGTCTGCCGTGCTGGTTTCTCAGAGGAGCAGCAGAAAGGGGATTATACATCCCTACCTAACTAGCTATAATACCATAACAACAAACCTAAACAGCCTATACAAAAGCATAAACTAATTCCTATTTCTAAACTTCTTCCTTGGATAGACTTGCAGAGTCCTTTTTGCAGTGTCATTAGTTCCTAGCCCACACCAGCTGGAGGAGCTAAAAAAGTAAAGTCGTCTGGAGGAGGATCATTTTAAAGATTTTTTCGGCCTAGTTGCGCAGTTAACTGATCAGCAGCTGCCATAGCACAAGATGCCGGACCAATGGAACCTTCATACCTGTGAAAAAAAGATAAGTATACAATGAAAAGTGGGACAAAAATAGAGAGAAAAGTGCATTTGAATTCTATGATAAACATGCTGGATAGAATTATATACTTACAGAGCAACCAAAATATATGCCGCTGTTTGCATAACAATTGCACCTTCCCCAGCAGGTTTTGATGTGTTGATGCACCTTGCACTAAACCAGTTCTCATGAATTGTTGTTACCAAGTCTGCCATCCAAATTTACATCAGTAATGTAAGAGAAGAGAGCTACGATGCACCACAGCAGCGGGCAGAGTTACAGAAATGCACAAAAATTGTGGTGAGTCTAATGACATGCATATGAATATATCATGCATAGAACAACATGCATCTGCCTGTCCATCTGAAATCCAGAACATCATAGACCTTCAAACTCGATGCTAATATATGTTTGGAACACTTAATTTTAGGGAATAATCCCCCCTCCCTTCTTTCAAATCCTCTTGTCACAATATTTTGTATATATGTTGTTTTAAACAGAAACCTAACCAATTAAAAAACACTAGTGAGCATAAAATTCTTAAGTAGACCGCTAAAAGTAGAATTCCAAAAAGAAGTTAATCAGAAAAATAAAATTTCCATACAGCTGGAGTTCTTCATTAAGAACTCAACGAGGGTACCACGACTAGGTAAAATTAAGTATTGGCCAACAAAATTGACCTCAACTAATCTTAGGGATTTGTATTAGAAGATGCATCAGCAAGCAGCACACTCCCCAAACATGTGACTGTCTTGATTATTCCTATTTCCTAGTTAAATAGAGGCATTTTATTCGCATAATACAAGAATCAATCAAGGTAAGTTGAAGTTGAAGCTTACACTGATGGGATCCAATATAGAAGCTCTGAGTCTGGAGTTGATTATTTCTGATGAAGTCGACAAAATGTCTTAATTCAACGATATTGACTTTAATTCCTTCTTGTTCAGCACTGGCAGCATTCATTCATTCATAATCATAAGTAGTAGAATTGGATTTGGAGAAATAAGAAAAAGAATAATGGTTGTTGTTAAAGATTCTTACAGGGTAGATAACAAGCGAGAAGGTGCAGTTGGATCATAATTAATGAGCAAAGCAGCTTTTAAAGGAAGACCTAAATCGATGAATGAATCAAATAAATAAATAAATAAAATGAATCTACGAAGCTAAATAACTAACTCACGAGGACCAATGTTGGTTGAAGCCCACTTATCCCATGTTTTATGCACAAAACCCCAATCCATTGCGCACGGAGATCCAATCGAACAACAAGAAGAAGAAGAAATGAACCAAGGTTACTCACTCTCCTTCGGAATCTGATTGTCTGCTTCGCTTCAAGTACAAACCTACCCAATTCACCAACGATGCTAACCAAACAAAACGCTTTATATATTTGAATGTATCGGTGAATTTAAGTTAATAGTTAAATGATGTTCTATAAAATATAAATATTGAAAAATAGTTATTTTTTCCATGATCGTTGATTTGTAAAATTATGAAGGTAGAGTACCGGTACACCTCACTTTGTGATTGTACCGTAGAAGTTCCCTTATAATTGTCCAAAAACAAAATAAAATGGACCGAACAAAGAAGAAGAAAAAGAAAAAAAATCTGAAATTGTGTAATTTTCGTCCAAAAAACCTTACACTTCAGAAACTTCAATAAAAACCTTGAGATACTTTAGTCAATTTTCTCCCTCCATTTATTTTTGTTGTTATAGGGAGCAGATTGTCTCCAGTCCCAGTCACAGGAGAGTGCAGTGGAATCACATCTATACATTTTCCTCTACTTGACTTGGTCAAGATAATTAAATAGTCATCTAATTGTGAAGATTTTCAAGTGAAAAGTTCACCGGAGAGGATCCCAATCCGTTGTTACACCTTATGACGACAGTTAATTGTACACGTGACACCTCCACGTTATGCCACGTCACATGGGGTGATTGACTTTTTTTTTTTTTTTTGCTTTTTTTTGTCTAAAATTTATGTCGTTATAAAAACATGCTAATACCCCCTCAAATTTAAAACTTATGTACAAATTATACATTGAATCATAAAACTTAACTAAGCCTTGTGGTATATCAAATTCTTACAAAATATTCTCAAACGTGTTCTTTTCATGTGAATCATATGATAATGGTCATGGCATTTAATTGAAATATATATTAAGAGAGATGGACTCAAGTAAATACAAGTTATGGCATCTCCAATCCAATTTTCAAATTTTGTACAAGGGAAATAAGTTATAAGAGAAAACTTTTCAACAAGTTAAAAGCTAACCCTAACTAAACCATAAAAAATGAAGTTATTAAATCAGGAGCCAATTGATATAAGATCACTAAGATCCAACAACAATGCTTTTTTAATATCACAGGGGTGGTAGTAAGCTGATAAAAAAGCAGTGGGATAAGGAAAAAGCAAATGTACACTAACACTGTCGTTTCAAAGGTTTGGTATATAAACTTGAAACTAAAGAGTTTGTGATACATGTCACATTGTTGAGATGCATTTCATAAGTGCAAGTCGATTATTAAATGATTGTAATATTACTCGTTTAGATATTGAGGCACGTTTTCAATTACAATAGTATCTATACTATACATGAAACCTAGTTTTTCTAGGATGTTTGTTCCTTTTCTTCGAGAGTATCTATACTATACATGAAACCTAGTTTTTCTAGGATGTTTGTTCCTTTTCTTCGAGAGAAACTGAGTTCGATGTCTAGGTGGGTCAGTCCTTATTTACCTCATGACAGAATTGAGTTCGAGTAATACCGTGGACCACTCTGCTTTTGGATGGTCTACTTCATGTCATGCTAAAAGTTCATCAGAAGTGTGTGTCAAATGTTTATTTGATTTGTCTATTGCAGAAAGACATCTAAGCTACTACAGTTTTGTACATCTATGTTATTAATACAGTTCAGTGGCTTTATCACGGGAAAAAAAACAGAAAATTTCTATAACCTTCATTCAAAATAACAGGTCAACAGAAAAACCAATAACTTTTTTTGGTTATGCAAAACCAAATTTACAAAAGCTGAGGAAACGTTTTTCTTATATTTTGTTTAAAAAATAAAATAAAATTTGCAAATTTACTCTTTGCCTATATACACACACGCATGTAAATTACACATGAATGGAAAGTAAACAGATTACAATTTGCGTCCTTAAATCTTTGCTTAGCACATATTTTAAATGGATAAAATTGGTTTTTTAATCAAAAACAAATGGATGTAGGGTCCTAACTTACTCTTTAATGTTTTTAGGTGGGAGTAAGTTAGCAGTCTTTATATAAATTAAGGTATTCTTGTTCCTGTACATAACTGCACTGCAGTGAGTAACTTCATAGGCTACCTAAGATTCATTTAAAGAATTTGGCATCTCCATATTCCCTAGTCACATACTTAAGAGATTAAATCAAACTCATAGGAGTTAAGCAATCTTACTACATAATAATTATCTTTTTTTTTTTTGAAGGATACTACGTAATAATTATCTTACACGTGCAAAATAGTAATACAAAGATAAGAAAAGGAATATAAAAAATCAACGATGATTTTTCTACTTTTCTTTTTTGCATCAGATTGTTCTATAATATTATAGTATCAAACACAATACCTTAAAGAAAAACGTTTGGTGAATACTTCATATGGGTGTATGCTTTTTTTTTTCTCGAAAATATGTGTATACACCTTGAGAGCGAAAGATACAAGAAAAAAGTGAAATGTGATTAGTTGGATATTGGTAAACATGGTCATGTGATTATAGGATGTGAAATATGTAAATTCTATTTTGACCACATTTTGATTTTGAAATTTGTTGTTAAAGCCTTAATCCAAACCTGGTAAATACTGAAATTTTCTTTAATGTTGTTAATTATTTCAAAAGGGTTACTTGGAGGACTGATGCTGAAATTTGGTGCCCCTCTGCCAGGTGTGATGAATCTGAATCTGAATCTCGTTATAGCTTATGTGCCTTGGATTCGCCATCGCGTGACTCTCATCGTTAGTAACTCAATTTATTTGTCTCTAGTTGGTGTTGCTTAACTATCTTAATCAATGGAATGTGTATGTGTTGCTGATTCTTTGTTGAAGGTGAACTTTGGGAAAATTGTTTTTCAATATCTTGGTTGAGGGTTTTACATTTTTGGTTTTATGTGTTTTGAAAATTGATGTCCAAAATTGGTTAACACTAAATGTAGTTTAGGAATTGAAATTACTAATAAGCACCTGTTAGCTTTGAATTAGTTCTGATGGATTTAGATGGTTTTGTATTTTGTTATTTTTGCACTTCATTGAACAATAAGATTAATACAAGTTTTTAAATTTGTGTCACACATTAGTGCAGATCCACTTGATGTTGGAGGGTTGAGCTAGAATTCAAAAACAGAGAGCTATGATGTAATAATAAGTCAAAAGTGGGCGATAAATCTATGTTTTTGACATGAAAATGTGGTTGAAATAGAGGACTATCATTTTATGTGTATAGACTAGTTGAGATTATAGTTTTATTACATGTTCTGGTATGATTTTCATTGGTGGGGTGTTGTGGGTTGTAATTAGGAATTGTTTAGTCTGTTAGAGTAACATAAGCTAGCTAAATTTTTTGTGATGTCAGATTAACATAAACTTATAGTAACATATATATGTCACAGCTGATGACATCTTGGGTTGTTATTTGTGATGTTTGTCAATGACTTGTAGAAATTTTGGACAAATGCATAAGGTGAAATCTTTTAAGTTTATTGTTATTTCCTAAACGATTTATTTCCTCTCTGTTATACATGTTTTGAAAGATTGATGATGCAAGGACATTTAACCTCTTGTTGTTGACAAATGAACTGAAATGGTGAAGGTTAGTGAATATGCTATGTTATATGTGCTTCTTGTTATATGCAACATTGTTTGTGTGGTGCTTGGCTAGCATATTAAAATATAAAGGATGAATATTTTTATAGGATTTGTGTATCCCTCTTAGGAACTCAGTATTCTTCTTTAGTCTCCACAATTTGTTTATACTTTTTCTTTACTGTGCTATGTAATTTTATTTACTCAGATATTTGGAAATTCAAATCCATTTCACAAGGATGAAGTTAAAATGTTAAAATGTTAAAGTTGTCATTAAAATATGACTTATGAACTTATTGAAGCAAGCGTGGACAATGTCATGGATTGGTGATTTTGTGTGCAATGACAAACTAGTGTGTGGACAATGGCAATCCCATAGATTTTTCATTAATATTAATTTTTGTTTGTTACATATTGTGAAATTTGTTGAAGAAGAAAAAGAGAATTTAGCGATTCAAGCATGCAGGGTGAGATGAGAAAGAAGACAAAGAGTGAAGTGGTGTGATCTATTTTCTAGGTTTTGATTGTGATAATCTTTTTAATTATCCATGACTATGTCAATCATGTAATATTAATGCCCATACTCGACCCGTATATTATCATTTGTACAAAAGTTTATCTTGTACAAATAAGCTTAAAGGAATAGAAAAACTCAAATGCTAGAATTAGAAAAAGTGAAATTCATTCCAACCCACATTCAATAATCATAGCATGAGTGAAAGGTGAATGATCCTCTGTTTGACATACTTTACGCATACTAACAAAAAATGAGTTGCAATTAACCAGTTTTTAAAAAAGGTGTAACTACAATTTATTTTCATTACGAGTCTGTCTCTTTCTCACCATTACTCCACATGATTTCAGTTAAAGGGATATATTTGGAGCACATTTTTGATTTTTGACTAATGATAATAAAGGGAGAGGTGAACGATCCGCTGTGTTTCACAGGTTTTAGACGAACTAACCAAAAATGAGCTGCACTTAACCAGATTTTAACAAATGTGTAGCCACATTTTATTTTTATTACAAATTTCTCTCTCTCAATTTATCCACATGATTTTTGTGAAAGGAATATATTATGGACACACTTGTGATTTTCGACTGATGATAATAAAATGGGAGCTAAATATTGTTTTGTTTGACAAAATTTAGGCGTAATCATAGTTTTAGTTGAATGTAACCAAATAATTGAAGCATATAACCATACTTTTACAAAGGTGTAACCATCTTTTTATCCTATGTTAAAATTACCCATACACAAGTTGATCAACCTCAGAATATCAAACTAATGCCAAGAAACATAAAAGGCGGTCACTACTAGTATTTACATGATAAGTTGGCTTAAAACGATATAGTTTTCACAGGATAATTTCAGATAACCAAATAATTGAAGTATATAACCACAATTTTACAGTGGTGTAACCATATTTTTTCCTGTGTTCAAAATTACTTATCTATACGTTTACCAACCTTACAACAGAAAATTAATAGAATTAGAGTCCAATAAACATAAAATATAGTCCCTAGCGATATTTAATTTTGTGATTAGTTAGCTTAAAATGATATAATTTTCTCAAGATATTTCCAGCTAACCAGATAATTGAAGCACATAACCACAATTTTACAAAGGTATAACCATCTTTTTTTATTGCTTTCAAAATTACTCATCTATAAGTTTACTAGCCTCATAACATAAAATTAATGGAATTAGAGTCCAAGAAACGTAATAGGTGGTCACTTTTGGTCCTGCGGTGATAAGCTGACTTAAAATGATATGGTTTTCACATGATAACTCAGATAACCAAATAATTGAAGCATATGACCACAATTTTACAAAGGCATAACCGTTTTTTTTTCATGCTTTCAAAATTACTCATCTATAAGTTTACTCGCCTCATAGTAGAAATTTAATAGAGTTAGAGTCTAAGAAATATAATAGGTGGTTACTTTTGGTATTTCAGTGATCAATTGACTTCAAATGATATAGTTTTCACATGATAACTTCAAGTAACCAAATAATTGAAGCATATAACCACAATATTATAAAGGTGTAACCATCTTTTTTCAATGCATTCAAATTTACTCATCTATAAGTTACATGATAATTAAGGTAGAAAGTTGAGTGACTAGATGCAATTATTTGTGTTTATAGTACAACATTGATACATGAACAATTATTTTTTACAAGCAAACATGTATTCAATTAAAGATGGTTATGCAATCTACTCACACTATTCAATTAGTACAAGTAGCAAAGGTTGCGGGTTTAGGGACATATCCCACCCATGAATTAGAACCAAACCTTTTTCTACTCCCATTAGGCCATGGGCAACAACAATCTTAGTTCTTTTAATAAAAATTACAGTCAATTGGATATAGTAGATAAAATGTCTATGCAATCTAGGATAATATTTTATATCTCAACCATCCAAATAAGACCTTGGATAATTCTAGGACTCCTCTATGGTCTCTAGATTCAAATTCAGATTCCTTAAAGCATCCTCCATCCACATTCAAATTCAGATTCATCACACCTGGTGGAAGGGGACACCAAAATTCAGCATCAAATCTCACTGTAATAGTAGCAATTGCAGAATAGTTTGAACAATTGAGCTCTGAAGTGAACTCCAAAATTGAAATAGCTATTTGGATAGGATTCAATTGTTGATTTTGGAACACCATCTGGTTCCTAACCTGCCAAATCTTCTAGAAAGTGATACAAAAAATTGAGCTGATAGGTACTCTTTTTTTATCAACTAATCAGACATCCAGACTTTCAAGCACAAACGAGTAAGAACATGATGTCCTTAGGTAATTTGATTGACTCTATTAGCATTGTCGAATAGAACTATATATAACTATATATAACCAAATTTTTGAAGAGTATAACCAAAATTTTACAAAAGCGTAACCATATGTTTTTCTTGCGTGCAAAATTGGTCGTCTATAAGTTTACCATACTCATAATAGAAAACTAATGCAATTAAGAGTCCAAGAAACATAAAATATATAAATCTTGATATCTCAATGATAAATTGTCATAGAATGGTATTGTTTTAGCAGGAAAACTACATATAACCAAATATTTGAAGCGTGTAACCACAATTTTACAAACACGTCACCATGTTTTTTCTCTGCGTTCAAGAAAACAAAGTACATGAACCAAATAACAAAACAGAAAGACACCAAATTACAAATATAGAGTCAGTACACTCCTAGCTACCTAATCCATCTGCCTTCATACAAAAGCCAGTTTTAGCCAGAGTGACTTCTAAAGAGTTAGCTTCTATGTTGATATGACAAAATGAAACACTCTCCAAAACAGTCAAATAGATCTTCTTATAAAAACTGAAAATTAATTCATAAAAGCTCACATTACATTCTATTATGTTCCTAACTTCATTAACATAAGTAGTTCATTGAAGCCCTGCATCAATTAAATATGCATCAATAACATAAGTCAGGGGCAATAATACACACTTTAATTGTTTAATAACTCAAAGTGTATTTACTTTAATCCTCCTATTTTATTAACCTAAGATTATAGTTTCATGGATGCAAGGATGATGAAACTTCTTGTCCATGGTCATCAACTAGCCAAAAGCACCATTCCATCCCACTAAAAATATCCATAAACATGCCCCATAAAATAAGAGTTAAACTGTCACTAAAAGTGATTAACAATAATGGTTATTGATTTTTGGGGTCAATCCAAATTCAATTCTATGAAAAGAAAACATTTGCATCTGACCCATTCTTGGTCGTAAAACTTAGTGATTACCAATTTTGTGGAAAAACAAGATTCAAAACACAAAAAAACCTAAATGTAAACCTTCAACCAAAAAATTATAGAACAAATTTGAGACAGTGACCACCTTCAACCCATGATGAAGAGAGTGAATCAATTGCGATTGGGAGGAGGCGAAGAGATTGAGTTGTCAATAGCGAGTGAGGGAACACGGCGGCGACTGAGATCAACATCCATGAGGAAACAAAGAGAGTGGGAGGAGATCGAGCGGTTGGGAGGAGACAAAGCGAGTAGGAGAGACAATGACGCTAGGCTTCATCCCGGATTTAGGGAAAGAGGGATGGAACTAAGAGAAGGGGGCACAAAGTTTCAGATTTTTTTAATTTTAATTTAGTTTTGTTTACTTTTATTTTAAATAAAACAAAAAAATCCACTATAGCAAACGATGCCACATGGGATGTGTGTATGGTTCAAGAGGCGTGTCTACGTAAAATTATCCTAATATCTAATAGATATGTGTGAAGAACAACATGTAAAAATAAAAAGAAGAAAAAAGTGAAATGAATTGAAAAGAATTACATTATGTACAGGTAAACAAAAAACAAAAGCAGAAGCAGTTTGGTTTAACTCATTCAATTGATTGAATAGCAATTAATGTACACTTTCTCAAGATAAAAAGATAAAAATGAAAAAAGAGGATGAGAGGAGATCTACTATCAATACTACTCGATCCGAGAAAACATTCCTAGCATAGCATGTATCCTTCCCTTCTTCCGCTTATGCTTATATATGCATAATAATTCTTGAACATGCATGCCAATAACGTTAGTTAAATTTTACATTTAGTATAACAGAGCAAAGACAAAGCTCCAATGCAAATATTTGATAACCTCATCAACAAAAAAAACAACATCATTCTCACTCCAGTTCAAAATATAAGAGGAGAAAGTTTAGTTAACAAAGGTTAGTGGATTTCATACATTTTCTTCTTATTTGTTAAATTCGTGATTCATCATAAGTGAGTTCAGATGCAGAGGTGAGATGAGCCTTGTCATTTCCACGTTTCTTTTTATTATTACCACCACCACCACAAGTTATCGAAAACTCACACCCAAACATCGTTCCAAAACACGAACACAACTTCCCTTTCCGACTCATAGGTCGTCCCGGCGTTTTCCCACTACGCTTCGGTGTTTTCTTTGCCACCATTCTCTTCTTAATCTCTTCATCCAATTCTTCGAATTCTTCGTCATACGCCGGTGTTAACTCATTCTTCCACCTCTCAATCTTTGTATCCATCCCTTCCGTATAGTTACTCTCTGACCATCCACCAACCGCCGAGCTCTTCACCTTTCTCGACGGTGGAGGTATCAAATACAATCCCTTCGCTATCGCCGCTGCAACAACAGACGGTGACGGTCCTACATCAGAACATAATGACTCCTCATTTCCCCTCTTTCTCGGCAACGGCGGCACGCTTGCTTCAGATTCCTCATAACGGTTATAATTGTTTTTTCCAGCACCGTGATAGGTATAATCATTAATAGTTGAATCATTTTTCTCGCTCTGACATCGCTGAAGAGTTAACATCATCTTCGAATCATCAGTGACGATCGAATTGTTGTCATTGTAGTTATTATTAACTTTCCTTTTGTTTGAATTTGAATCCATCATATCCCAATATCCAATAGCAGAGGTGCTTAGCTCTGAATAAAGTGGCATGCTTCTCATTGTGCTATCGAGCAACGTAACACCGATGTTAAGAATCCCTTGTGGACGACCCGAGGGTCTTCGTATTTGAAGTCCAACAAATCGGAGCTTAGGTTTTCTATTACCGGATAGTGTTCCCGTTGGGAGAAGGTTGTTAACAAGAACAGCCACGGTTCCAATGAGAATATCACGGAGCCAAGCGGAATTGTATATTTCAATCATGATAACAGAACTTTCTGAATTGAGAAATTCATCATCGACGCGGAAAACAAATTTCTCATTCCATGTTGGATTGGTATGGCCAACTTGATCAATTTGTGTGGCTAATTTTCGTTCTGGATGTAACCATGCAACTGCATAGGCTTTGACGGATTTTGCAACGCCGGATAAATCTTGTGCAGATATGATATTGATTTCTAAGAGTTGATATGGTGCAGAGGATGATAAATACGACGTTGATTTGATCATGATTATGATGATTATGAGAATAATTAATGTTTTGACGTCCGTGTTTGCGGAAGTTTGTGGGTTACGGTGGTACGTTGACCACTAATCCTCCACCGCAAACGAACGTCAAATTTCTCGATCAATCTCTTTGATTTATATTATCAATTGTTGTAAATGATTTCAATTATTATCTATTATAGTATTGGATTGGATTTGGAAAGTAACCATAATGAATGGCAATGGAAATGTCATGTTTTATTTTTGGCTTAATTAATAATTTAGTCCCTCGTTGATTACATTTTGGTCCTTTAAGTTAGTATCTGTTAGCTAAATAAATCTTCACCGTCAGTCTTTTGCCAAAACGTTAAATAGCCACATGTGAACAGTGACGTGACAACTTGCAATGTGTATCCACCTTAGACATTGGCTTAACGGTTTTGACGGTGAGAATTTATTTGGTTGACAGAAGATGACTTAAAGGCACCAAATTGTAACGTTAATAACTTATGAGACTAAAATGTAACCACCAAATAACTTAAGGGACCACGTCATTAATTAAGCCTTTATTTCTTAAAACTTTATAACAATATTGTGTCAAATAAAAAGTTTATAACAGTAATAATAGAGTCTTTGCTCTTTCATGTGTTGGAAAAAACAAAATTAAAAAATATAGTTTTTTTTTTTGTTGAGGAAACTTAAAAAATATACTCGTTTTTCCATTCTTTAACAAAATAGTCTTTCTTATTGGCCGACTTCTATGACATGCAGAAATCCAAATGTATTAAACCATAAACAAATGAACACACGGCTAGTTCTGTTGGGTGCATCTAATTATGTTTGAAATTTAGTGCTAAGATGTGTAAAATTGAATAAGATTTCTTTTGGCACAAAAAATTGAATAAAATTTAATCTGAAACTAAAATGATGTTTAAAAAAAAGGTGTTCAATTGCCAAATCAAATGGCATGATGCATATTTAAAAAACAATGATATAAGATATGAGGTCGGTGTAAATATCCAATAAAAATCCACACTCACACTATTGTAAGGGAAGTTTGAAATCAATGGTAATAAATGTAGGAGTGGGGTTGTCGATTTTCGGTGTAAAATTATTTTACATAGATATTGTATGTCAAATAAACTCTAATGAAGTGGAACTGAGCATAGTGGAATGGAGTATAACGGAGCGAAAGAAAATAATGATTCATTGTTTGGTTATTTTATGGCGGAGCGAAACCAATTTATAATTCCATTGTTTGGAAAATGGACGGAATGGAATGAATTATAACTTTTTATTCCAATTCTACCTTTTTTAAAGTAATTTTTTTTAAAAATTAAATTATCATATGTTATAAGATTTTAAACCTAAATCAAATAAACGACTAGTGTATCAGACATGTATCGATCACATAATAAAAGGTACTACTAAATTACCAAAACCAAGTACTACTACTACTATAAACCTAATATTTTAATCATATAAATATGACATTTTTTATTTTCTAAAATATAAATATGACATGAATGTAATTACACAATACATATAAATTACATTTTTTAATTCAGTAGATTACATTTTAATATTTTATTGATCCTTATAAAATTGAATATGAAATTGTTTTATTTTACAAAAAATTTCTATACGTGTAAAACAATAATAGCTCTATTCATTTGTAATTAATAATAGTTTGTGAGTCAATATTTAAAACCATAAAACCCAAAAGAACTAAAGAGGCAGGCATGTTAATCAAAATTTATGTGCATTGGTGCATATTGAAACCCATGGATAAACAGATGTGAGGTTGAGGAATGTTGCAGTGAGAACTAAGGCGGAAGAAGGAAAGAAGATCTACTGTGAGTGTAAAGAACAAGAAAAAGAGAAGAAAGGATCATTTGATCAGACACCATAGAAGAAGAAAATTTAGTAGAGGAATACGCAAATAAAACGAGGGTAGAATAGTAATATTTTAAGACTCGGTTTCATTCCATTGAATACATTCTAAATTGGAGGGAATGAGAAATTGAAGGATGAAGTGGTGTAGAATATAATTTGTTCCATTGTTTTTTTTTTTTGACAAAATTTTGTTCCATTGTTTTTTTTTTTTGACAAAATTTTGTTCCATTCCATTTTATTTACATCTCATCAATCCAAAGAATGGAATTTAATTATATGTCGGTCCATTCCACCACATCCCATCAATCAAAACATAACCTAAAAATAATATCACAATAATATCAACTATAAGCACCTCCCTAAAAAAAAACTTAACTAAGCACCTAATTTTTGTAAAAAAAAAACCACTTTTACACATCCTAATTTTAAAATCCGAAGGTGTTCAAAACATATAAAAGATAAATGATATTCGTACAACCATTTGTTTGGTTCTAAAACCTCGAAGTATAAACCGATTTGTAAGATAAGAGACATTACTCTTTATAAACCGACTTGTAAGATAAGAGATGTTATTCTTTATATACTTTCTTTTCCGGAAGGACAACCACATATGTCTTCAAATTATTTGGTTAGCAAGTAATTGGATTATTTAGAAGGAACACAATTAAAGATCTTTTAAAACAAAGGATCCGCTATTACTGAAATTGTTGATAGGGTGAAATTTCATTCATGGTGATGGCTTAAGGTTCATAAGCCTCATACTTTTTTCGATTTTCATGTTTGGTGGATTAAACCGTGAGTTTGTCTAAGTTACCCCACCTTGTAATGAAGTAATTTGGCTCCATATGTTTTTTGTTTAACATTTTGTATTTTGATACTCCGGTATTTATTTAATTATCTCTTTGACTTCTTAAAAAAAATCTTTATCCTTTTTTTAGTCTATCAATTTACTAAAAAATAGAGCTTTATTAATATATATTTTTTATGCAAATTATTAATATAACTTTAGATATATAGATACGCATGGATCTAAAATGTATAACATATTTAAACATTACAGTAATTGAAGTCTCCATTTCTTTAAAAATATAGATCTTTAGTCGTCTTCGTGAGCAGAGTATAACTTAGTTGATAGAAACAATACATCATAATATGCAGAGGTTGGGGTTCCAATCTCATTTATTCATCTTACTTAAAGATGAATTCTAGCCATTAGACTACAAAGTTCATCCATACGAGTATGAGAATTTAGAAATATGAAACTATTTTGTCTCAATTCAATGATATAAAGAAGAGAATAATCATATCGTGTTATTCCAAATTAGTTTGCAATAGGTTGAGTAAACATAATGCTTCAACTTAGCATAGGTAGAAGAAAAGCATTGAAGTGCAGTAATGAACCACGTTATGAGCAATTCTGCTAACACATTAGCCTTATCTAACACTGAATATTAATAAGAACGTTTACGTCAAGCCATCTTTTCAACTGGACCATTACGCATTTTAGCACAATACTCAAATAGGCTTCCATCAAAACAACGTCTCACAGCTTCTTTTGACAGAAAACCTTGTTCATCTTTTGCTAGAATATACAAAGCACCCCATTCAAATTTGCTGGCAGCCCTGCAAATGGTTAACTTAAAATATTCATTCATTCATTCACCTAAGTTCAATTTGATTAAGTTTGACATCTACATATGAGATAATTGTATGTGTATGAAACATATAGTTAGAGATATTAAAAAATATTCATGGACAACTAATTTTTTTAACTCCCGCGACACCTAGTTAATCATGTTCAAATATATGGTCAATTCAATTTAGGGTTAAATAAGTAAACGGTCCCACTAAATATACAACATTTGATTTTAGTCTATCTAAAAAATTTCTTAGACTTTTGGTCCCTCCAAAATTTTTCATTCATGTAATTAGTCCCTATTTTTTAGTCAATTCATGTCTAACCTTGATATTTTTTAATGAAATTTTTCAAAAATTGGTAGAAAATTAGGACAATATTTTCCAAAAAATATTAAATTTTTTTAACATAACATAAATTTAATATGAATTTTTTAGCACAATTAACATAAAAAATTCATATTTAATTCGTGTTTTGTTAAAAATAAATAAAAAATTGGGAGAGTTTGTCATAATATTCTACCCTTTTTTGAAAAATTTCATTGAAAAATATGAAGGTTAGACATGAGTTGAATAAAAAGTAGGAATTAATTTCATAGATGAAAAATTTTAGAAGGACCAAAAGCTCAAGGAAAATTTTAGAGGGACTAAAATCAAATGTTTGTATATTTAGGGGATCATTTACTTATTTAACCCTTCAATTTACGTTGAAAACTGTGGTTAGTCTATGCATTTGAATTGATCAAAATTTTAACCATAAATTAAATTAACCATCTACTCTACTGAATTGTATATTTTTGAACACAGTTAACCAAATGTGGCGAGTGTATAGAAAGTGGATGTCCATACCAGCCGAAGAAGTCATATGCAACACTGTTTGCTTGAGTCATGTGCCATAGCTCCCACATTGTTAATTTATCAGGCACTTCACGAGCATACTTACTGAACATTAGTTCCAAATTTGCCGGAATGAACCTAAAAAATATTGTTTTAGCAAGAGTACTTGATATAACAAAATATCAAATGAGAAAAGTTGACATGTTTCTCACCTTCCCTCTGTGTCATAGCTACCTGAATCACTTCCATGTTTTGCTCTATGTATATTTTGTATGTAGATTGGTAATAGAGGTGAAGGTAGCCATGTCTGTAGAAGAAATACAAAAAATTGAGTACAAGTAAGAGATGGTAATAATGGCATAGGCTAGTAATTGTAACATAGGTGAAGGTAACTATGTCTCACAGGAAGAGTAGAATAACTCATAGCTGCATGAAGAATAATTGCAAATATGACTGAAGAAACCACATTGAAACCAAGTTTGCGGAATCCTACAAAATCATGAAAATAAGAATGAAATTATTAAGGTATTTCATTCAATATTAAGGTATTTTTTTTAGCATTTAGATGAAGTTTATTTTACGCAACACCAATTATGCACAAAATGAAGATAAATAGGAGTAGTACCTTTGAATGTCTCCCATGGGTAGATAATACCATCGTTGTCAATGTCGAAGAAGGCTGCATGTTGTTGAAGCACGGACATGTCATTATGCTTGTGGCCCCATGTTCCATTCACATTCTCTGCATCAGGGGCAACCAAGGCTCGTGGCATATCTGAACCCAAAATTAAGTACACAAAAACCATAATGGCATACATCAAATTTGATCAAACTCCATTAGTGTCCTATTCTTATTTTTAACGTTCCTTATCATATTATATATAACAAAGGTAATGTATATATGCATGCATGAGTTTGAATACAAATGAATAAGAAAATAGATAGATTACATACAAGGTTTGGGGAGCTTGGTATCCAAGTCATCTGGAACTTTCCTCTGAATAGTTATAGGTGCCTTGTGGGCCACCGTTGCCATAGCTTCATTGGATGCAGTTTTTACTGATGCCATCACTCACTTTCTTGTGGCAGAGTAGAGCAATTTGATGAAGAAGTTACTAATAATGAATCCTTTATGTTTTCAATTTTTGTGGCATTGATAGTTAGTGAGACATTTTAATTAGCAATGTAAGATGCTCAATAATAGGAAGCAACAAGCTTGAGATGACCGTAACAGATTCCAAATGACTCGCTTGGTTGGGTCCCACACCTCCACTTCTAGAAGGACATGTGGGTTGATGCATATGGACAAATAACTATGTCCTTGTACATGTAACAAAGTCCATCCACTTATTATTTGTTGAAAATTGTTGTTTTCACATCAAAAAGTCATAATAACATGGAAGTTACAAATTTACCCCAGCGGTAGTTAACTACTGTTAGGGATGGGAATAGGCTAGGCCGGCTTTGCAAGGCCTAAGCCTGGCCTGCCATATTTTTTTAAAGCCTAAGTCTGGCCTTCTGAAAGTCTGATACGGTCTGTGAGCCTGTTTAAAAGCCTATATCTTATGACCATCTTTAAATAAGCAATATGATCTAAGTTTAAATGGACTAGTGAACTAATAGTTCAATTAGATTAAACTCTCTTTTGATAATCAACACGAGGTTTTAGAGAATTCGACTATATATCGTATCCTATTTCTATTCTAGTTTATAATAATACATTTATATATGCAAAAAATTAATGTATAGCTTAAATTATTGAAAAAGTTTACAAATTTATATTTTAATTCAAAGTACAAAATATAATATAATAATAAATAATATTATTCATATTACTTAAATAGACCGGCCTAATAGGCTTAAGAGGCTTTTTGAGAGGCCTGTGGCCTGACCTTTTAAGCTAAATAGACTTAAAAAATCCCAGGCCTTCTCTATTAAAGAAAAAGTCTGGTTTGGCCTGGCCTGACGTAGGCTAGGTTGTAGGTCAGCCTGACCTATTCCCATACCTAACTACCGCTGGCACATCCGGCAACAGTTAACTGCCGCTGGCTCCAGAGGCAGTTAACTGTCTCAGGCTATGTTGCACTTAAGTGGAGTTACAGTTGTGAGTTTACGCCTTTCGGTTGAAAAATCAAAATAAATCGAAACTTATTCAGAATTCTAAGAAACTTTACAGACACCTCTATAAAAGTACATATAGATGATGTGAAAAATTTCGTAACATTCCGAATAAGTCTCGATTTTTTTTTATTTTTTCGACCGAAACGCGCAAAATTGCAATTGAAAAAATAAAAAAAATCGACACTTATTCAGAATGTTACGAAATTGTGCACATCATCTATATGTATTTTTATAGAGGTGTATATAAATTTTCGTAGCATTTCGACTAAATCTCGATTTATTTTTATTTTTCGACCGAACCATGCAAAATCGCAATTTTTTTCCAAGTGCGAGTCCGAAAAAGTGTCCTAGAGGTTGAACTTTTTCACGATTTTTTTCACTCATGTTTAGAACAAAAAAATAACATCTTCCACAAAAAATTTGAATTTTTCGACAAGGGACGGATTAAATATGAATTTTTAACGCGCCTAAAACTTAAGACACGAAAACATCAAAACATCAACCTAAAAATTGAATTTTGTGTTGTTTTTTTCAGACACCTCTACAAAAATACATATAGAGGATCTGCAAGTTTTCGTACTATTTCGACTAATCTTCAATTTATTTTGAATTTTTTTATTGAAACACGTAAAATCGCAATATTTTTCCAACTGTGCGTCCGGAAAAGTTATATAGAGGTTTAATTTTTTCGTTATTTTTTGCAAACATATTAAGAACATAAAAAAACATTTTCCGCAAAAAATTAGAATTTTTCGACAACGGATGAATTAAATATGAATTTTTAATGCGTCAATAACTCAAGAAACCAAAACATCAAAACGTCGACCTAGAAATTGAATTTTGAGCTGGTTTTTTACAGACAGCTCTAAAAAAAATATATATAGAGGGTCTGTAAAGTTTCGTAGAATTCTAAATAAGTTTCGATTTATTTTGATTTTTCGACCGAAACGCGTAAAATCACAACTGGAACTGTACTTAAGTGCAGCAAAGCCAGAGGCAGGTAACTGCTGCCGGATATGTCAGCAGTAGTTAACTACCGCCAGGGGTAAATTGGTAACTTCCATGTGTTATAATGAACTTGTTTATGTTAAAACAGCAATTTTCTTATTTGTTTTTGTCTTGACACTTGCTATAATGTGTCCTACTTAAAAAAAATAATGTATTTGACACAATATTTACAAGAAAAAAAACCGAAATTGGTAACTAAATATTTGTCCACTTTCTGATCAATTATGTAAGCTCATATTGGTAACTAAAAAACAGAAAATATTTATTACTCTTTCCACATGTAAGCTCATATGGGTAATAAATAAAAACTGAAAGTCCACTTTCTGATCAAACATGATATACACTCATCATCTTACAAAATAGTTACATAATTGTCACAGAAAATAAGACGGAATATGAGTATAAGTGAGAGTTGTCCATAAATTATTACAGAATAGTTCTATATAGGGACGGATTTAGCAACACAAATCAAAAATTTCTTTTTTAAAAGACTAAATCATTTTATTATCAATTTCTTTTTTATTATTAGGAAAAAAAATTGATGTGTATCTACCCAAACACTATTCATTTATGTTTATGATTATACGATAGACTTTCCCGTGGTCGTAGTTAGCCCCTCCCTCTTACAAATTATAACAATGTTGTTCCCTTTAAAAACTCAACATTAGTATATTTATAACTGATTCTAATTTTTTTTTTCCCCACCAATATACAGTTATATTTGGATTAAAACCGAAAGAGTAAATTGATCATCTGGATACACAATCAAGTAATATGTGTAATATTTCTTTCTAGCATACGATATGGTAAATTTTTAGATCCGTCCTGGTTCCAACACACTTTTCAAACATGCAAATACACAAACATAGACTTTTGATAAATCTGCAACATCATCCTCATAACTAAAGAACGTTTTCCAAAAGTAGCGAACGTTAAGGCAAAATTTTACACTACAATGAAGAGCACATGTTTCAAGCTGCCATAGTGATCACTTGAAATATGTGCACAATGGTCATATTTTTGCAAGCCAAATTGAAACGCTTCCTTCATCTATAAATAGTAGCAGACACTAGCAGTTGTTGCATTTGAAGAGCAAGAGTTCAAGCAAAAATCATCAGTTACTTGTTTTTTCTATCAACAAGTCATTAAGTTTTTCGTTTGTCACTCTCACTCAATCTCTCTTAAACTCTTTAGTGAATCACTAATTCTATGATTGTACTAAGTCACTATAATTTGCTTCTCAAACCAAGCTTTGAGTTTTCATAAGCAAATACCACAAACGCTACTTCATTACTTGTAAGCACTTCAAGTCACTCCTTTGAGTTTGATTGAGTTGTAAAGCCTAAGGTGTAAGGCTGTGATAATACGTTTTGTATTGATTCAAGAAGGATCAGAGAGAAGAAAGTGTATTGAGATCACAGTTGTATCTCAAATTCATAGTGGACAATATCACAATAAAGATGTGAGGGCTAAACGTAACTCAAGTTAAGGGTAGGATAACTAATGTGTGATATATATTCTTCTATTCTCTTATACTATTTAATGTAGTTGCATACACACATCACACAAATTACAATTTTCATATTTAAATTACAACTTTTAAGAACGCTGTAAGAACAAACAATTATTATTTAACTAGCTTCTCTATACAAGTAATCACTTTAGATATATTTTGTTACAAATTGTTAAAGATTCGCAATTTAAACTCATTTATCTTGTGAAAAACTTTGCTACTTCACTCCTTCTTCCGTCCACCGTCCTCTGTCCTCCGAAGTTTTGTCCCCCTTCTGAGAGTTTATTTTTGTATGGAAATATTCATATGAACAATTCACCGCTTAAAAAAAATGAACAAATCACGTTCATAAAAAATGGATCATGGATGTGTCCCTTCATATTACAAGATAGGACTCTGAAAGAAGGAAGTTGAAAGTAGAATGTGAATGTCACTTGGAGGTGAGTAGCTTATTTGGTTCAGCTAATGGATTAAAGGATTTAAAGTTCAAGGTTTGAATCCTAACAAAGGAGAAAATACTAACATAACAACTAACATTTGCCATTAATTTTTTTTTTTATATGAATCTCAAAATATAAGAACTTTTTTTATCAAGTAGTTTAGTAGCTAAAAATTTACATTGAAGATGAATAAATAGGGTATGCGGAGTTCGAACGCCACCTCTCTATATATATTATGCGATGTCATTTACCAACTAAATTAAATTCACGTTGCTATGTCAATACTTAGCGGTCACCATTCTAATTTTATTAGTTCCATCTAAGCTTTTATTTTATTTTAATTGAATGTTGGGTCTATTTTATATATCTTAGTTAGATTAGAGTTGCACTCCTTGTATAAAGGGCCTCTCTCTTTTTATATACTTTTTAACAAAAAAAATTGTGAATATTCAGATTGGCGTTCCAATAAGCAATTCCAATGCACCATGTGACAAACAACTAAGTGGTGGAGGAAAAAAATACAGTGTTTGATGAAATGCTAAATAATAGAGTGTAACCTATAAGCGTTTGTTTGTGAGTTTGGAGAGGAAGAGAAGGAAAAGTTTTGAAAAAAAGGAAGGAATAAGTGGAAAAAACAGATGACATTTGAAGGATGGTCTTTGAAGGGCTTATTTTTTTTCAAAATACAAAACCTTCATCATTTGGGGGAACTAAAAAAATTGTATTGGAGGAGGGTTTATATGAATTCTTCAAATTTAATATATGTTGTTATAATATTCTTAAAATTAAAAATATATTATTCATAAACATTAGTTTATCACTCTCTAAAAAAATACTCTTTCAAAAAATGTGAAAAATTTCTCAAATTTTCTCTATATTTCTCTCTCCAAATCCTTTCATTCCCCTTCCCTCCAAACTCTCAAAGAAAGCTGAAGTATACCGTTATTTGAAAGAATGTAATAATAACCAAAAGATCGATCAAATTGTTAAATTTTCAACAAATGATAAATAAAGAATTTGAGTTTAAATTTTATTGAAATATTTTTTTTGGTATATTTTACTTATTTTTTATCAAACTTCAGATTACTCGAATCTAACGAACAGAAGAATTAAAAAAAAAAAGCCTCACCAAAAGTTTCAAGGAGAACCCATAAAAAAATACAACTATTGAAGCTGCTGATAGGCGATAAATGTGCATTGATATAGAACACTTGACACCGTTAATCAAGTGACAAATATATGTTGGACACATTCAAGCTTCAATGAACTGTTACAATCTTTGCATTATTTTGTCGTAGCTTGAAAATAATTAGAAATTGAGATGGAATTTTCGACGAAAATTGACATTGACACCGGGCAGCGAGCAAGTAGCAAGGAATGAAGTGCCACCATGAATTCACCTGCCCAAAAGGAAATTGATAGTGACATTGTTTGGACCATTTTGACATGCGTCCACTTTCACTTTCTCACTACTTTGGCACTTGCCTCCCTCCATTTGCAACCTTTCACAGTCTCTAGCAGCCAAAATGTACTATACTTTATATAAAGTTCAATGATTATATGTGACATCTTAAAAATAATTATAAGCAATGTTTCGAAAAAGAAAATTATAAGTCCAATTACACTAATCTATCATATCACTTTATTACTTTTAAAAGTAATATTTTCACAAATACATTAATGATATCATCCTATCTATTTTATTCGTGTAAGAAGGATGACTTATAATCTTTCTTTGGCAGTTAAGGAAGGGAAGACTTTTGGTATTGGTCAAACTATTCATTGTATTTGTGGTTTCGGTTTGGAGAAACATAATCTTAGTTCATTGATTGTATTTGTGTATCTGTGGTTTTGGTTTGGTTAAACATAATCTTAGAGTTGCATTCTTAGATGATGGTAGATAGTTTTCATCCAAATTAAAAATAACGACAATTTTTATTTTGATTTTATTATTTGTAATCGGTTTTGTTCTTTGTCTCTTTTCAGTCTTAACTCTTTGGTAGACTGGAGTTCATTAGAAGACACAATAATACATTGACTCGTCAACCAGCTCAAGCGAATATATATACAAGTTGGTACTAAAGTATGTTATATATACATATGCTAGCGAAAAAACGGACACGTATTACGCTAACGTTTGAAAATTATAAACGGTGTTTGTTTTATAAAATTTTAATTTTGATTAAAACTAAAAATATAAATGTTTGTTGCTTTCAAGTTATAACAAATCAAACTAACTAAAAATATTAATGTTTTTTTAAATCAAACTAACTAACTATGATTATTTATTTCAACGAAACCAACAATAGAACCAAAACAATATAATCTAAATTCTTTTTTTAATGACATCAACAATAATCTTAATTATAGAAAAAGTTGTTTAAGGGTATAATTGGAATATTGAAAAATTAAATATACTCATCAAGTTTGTTACACTTTTTAAATGATAAAGGAAAAAAATATCTGACACACACATATATATTGATATTGTATTTGTTACATTATTTTAATATTTAAATTTATTCTTCTCTATTTGTTACACGCATTATTTGTATTGAAAATTGAGAGCATTTTTGCAAAGAAAAAGTCAACCAAAAAAGCTTAAAGAGGTTGTTTTCTTTATATATATATATATATAGTATAGGGTGGCATTTACTATACACACATACACACTCCACAAATTTGTGCACCATACACAAGTTTAAGGAAGGTTAATTTTTTATCATTGGATCAAAAAAGAGCACCTATTTTATTATGGTCTACCAACACTATATATTTTTTTCTCATTCTCTTCAACCTTGCAATCTTCCACCTCCCGGACTGGAGTAGACCTGCCACCGTTAACCAAGTAGCTGCTGCCTTTCTCCTTCTCAGGAGAAATTTGAAGCATATGGACTACCCTTTCTCCTTCCCATCTCTCTCTCAAACCTAATTTTGTCTGCTCCCTAATCAATAAAACTTTTTTTTTTCACTCTATCTGATTGAAATTCACAAAGCAACTAGAAAACCATGGGTTTTTTCAACTCTATCGATTAAATCTTGATGTTGAAAACTTTTTTTTTCCTTGAAAAAATCAAGTGCAGTAATGAAAGACAGAGAAAAGTTTCCTCCCATACTCCATTCTCTGTCAACCGCTGGAAAATATTATCATCAATCAAATTAAAATATCCTTGTTCCTAATTTCTCTCAACAATCACACACAACCCAGATCTTCCCTCTGCTTTTTTCTGTTTTCAAATCAATACACACTAGGTTGCCTTATTGACTTTTCAGTTTCAGTTTCCCGTGTCGTGTGTTGTTTTGTTAAGAAATGGAACTAGGTTGCCCTTTTGATTTTGGTTCAATTATCATTGTAATTGATTCATGAAGAAAGTGACTGTTTGAAGACAACAAGAATGTAAATTTCTTAGATATGAGATTCATAGAGGTTGAAGACAGCAAGAATGGGAAAAAATATAATACATCTAGACCGTGATAAAATCAGTATTCCTCATTGATCTAATGGTGTAAAAAAACTTGTGCATTGAAAAAGTTACTTTGTAAATGTGCACAAATTTGTGCTGTGTATATTAAATGGCACCATAGTATAGAAAAATTGAAACAAAGTATTAAATGCTGACATGATAAGATATGTATCACATCTAAATGACAAGATTACCCTTGTGAAACAATTGCATATATCTTTTTGAAATTAATCTATAATATTTTTAAATTTTATAAAGGGTTAGTAGTTATTTTTATCTTTTGAATGTGTAATGATCGGTAGCTACAATAGTCTTTCGATGTATCAAAATTTCAAAACAGTCCATTATTGTGCAATTTGTTGATATACCTCGACATTAGGCTCCTTACATATTAGTTTGGCCCCTTGTTTGTGCGGCTTTTTGGCTGTTTTTATCTTGGTGGTGTTTGGGTGGTTTTTGTTGGGTTGTATCGAGTGTTCAGCATATATACGGCACCTTGTTTATAGCCTTTGGCTTTCACAAATGCTTTGGTGCGTCTTGCACTCACTCAACGTTAATAATATTTGTTGTTTCAAAAAAAATAATCTTATTGTTCAATATGTTAGTCAAAATATTCTTTTAACGTTAAAATAGTCTTCTAATGGTGACAATAAATCTTTATCTTTATCAAGTTTGATATGATAGTAAATAAATATATTGATGAACTCATACGATAGTATTAGCATTAGGGTCGTTCATATGAATCCGGAGGCTCGGCTCTGTAAGTGAAAAGAGACCCGTAATAAAATAAAAACGTATTTTTTTAAAAGAACAATGTTCTATTTAAATTTTTTAAAAGATAAATACAAGGTGTTAATACACCTAAAGGTGAAAATCACTACTGTATACATGAGGAACATCAAACCACCCTACCAAAAAACACCCACCTAACACCAAAAGCAAGAGTACTCAATTCCAATAGACATAAAACAAGACAACAGAAGAGGAAAATGAAATCAAACCGGGGAAGAAGAAAAGAAAAGTTTGATTGAGTGATGATGATGGAACGTGTGGTATCAGAGAGAAAAAAAAAAATTTAGGCCCATACCTTGGGGAGACCTAGTTCCATCGAGCTCCTTGCACACCCCAAGCTCCGGCCCTGATTAACATAGTATTTTAATCTAAATGAATATTTACCCTTAATATTTGTCATATTATAAAATTTTGTTACATTAAGTGGTTATTATAACTATCCATTACACATTCAGTGACGAAAATAAATATTTATCCTTTTTAAAATTACCAAAAACCACAAAAAATTAAATAAGTACTCAACTAATTTTATATAATTCCATAAAAAAAACTACTTGCTTTACGAAATAAACAGTTTCAATTTATGTTTTTTTTAATCATCAGGAAATAAATATTATATTCTTTACGTTAGACATGCTTCAAAATACTCCAACTTTTATACTACTTTTTTCGATTTTTTTTTTGAAGAATACTTTTTTCGATTTTAATTTTCAAAAGTTTCCTATCATCTTTACTTTTAGTCTTTTCTTTTAAGTCAATTAATGTGTAGATTTCATATTTTTGAATGAAATTTGGTATGAATATTTAGAATATTATAACAATCTCGCATAAAAAAATGTAGATTTGTTTAACAAAACATAAATTTAATATAATTTTTTAAATATTTTTTGGGCTTAAAAACTCATATTTAATTTATGTCTTGTTTAAAAAAATTATTGTTTTAAATATTGTTGTAATATTCTACTCATTTTTGCACAATTTTATTAAAAATACAACAGCTACACACAATTGAATCAAAACTAAAGACAAAAAATAATGATAGAAAATTGTTGAGACGTAAAAGTAGAAGAATAATTTTAGGAGGATTAAATCGAATTTTTTTTATATCTATACCATATAAAAAAAAAAACACCCATTTCAACACTTTTGGGTTGGACTTTTGTTTTCAAAAACACCCTCAATTTTCAATACAAACAACACATGTAACAAATAGATAATGATAAATTTAAATATTAAAAAAAATGTAACAAACACGATATGAATGTATATATGTCTGGTTTATTTTTCTATATCATTTAAAAAGTGTAACAAATTAGAAGAGTATATTTATACTTAATTTTTTATTATTCCAATTATATCCTTAAACAATTTTTTCTATAAAAAAGATCGTTGTTGGTGTCATTCAAAAAAAAAAATTTAGATTATATTTTTTTATATTGTTGGTGTCATTGAAATAAATAATCATGATTAATTTGGTTTGTTATAACTTGAAATCAACAAACATACTTATATTTTTAATTTTAATTTAAATTAAAATTTTATAAAAAAAACACAGTTAATAATTTTCAAACTCGCAGTCAATAAAAAGAAGAGCAGAAAGACGTATGTATTGATAATGAATAAAAATATATTTAATCCATAAAAAAATTTGAAGAAAAAAAAAAGTCAACAAGTTGTGTTTTGTTTTTGAGATGAACTGACTGAAGAAATGAATCAGACGGCCGAAAAGTAGACAATAATATCCACACACACGTGGGAGCCGCCGCAAGATAAGTAGCGTATTTGTGTTTAATAGGTTATCCGGCTAATCACCCTTTGATAACCTAAACAAAAATCTAGGACTCTGCGAGCGAACAAGAACAAGAAGGACAGAGTCTGCTTTTGTTTGTTTTACTTTTAGTTAGTTAAACACGACAACAACTACAACACATATACGTTATCGTGTTCGTGTTCGTGTTCGTGCATTATTATAACTCCTCTTCTCCAACAATTCTTCATTCTTTTTCCCGATTTCAAGGTCTCTTCTCTTTTCCCACTTCATCTTTTTTTTTGTTTTTGTAATTGACTAGTATATTTTTAGATAAGATTATTAATTTATTGGGTTATGATTTTTCTTTCAATCTGGTTATTTGTTTTCTCATTGCCTTGATTTTCAATTTGTATGATAACATCCATGTATGTGTGTTAGTTCATGTGTATATAGCTTCCGTGTTCATGAATCACTTTAACATGCCTACTTCAAAATTATTTTATGTACAGATCAAGGTTTTAAATTGTAATTGTGCTTGTAGTTGCATCACGTTCTTTGGTATATACATATTGTAAAGGGTCTGGATTATTATTATATATTTTTTTTTTTTGTATTCCACCTAAGTTGTTGTAGAAACTGCGGTTCTAACTTCTAAACACATTTTTCATGAATTAGTGTTGGTTAGATTATTTTCTTAAGCTCTTAATTTAAAATATTTTCACATTCTTTCAAGGATATATGTGAATATTATGATGTATTCTTCGGGTAGTTGAATACTTCTCAAATTACTTCTATATGTTTTCTAGTGCTTTTATTGACACAGCAAGTTTAAATTTTTTACTAGTGAGGTATTTGAAAAAATGTTTAAACTTGTGAGCAACAGGGTTATTTATGTTGGCAGTCGAGATAATTTCTTATTAGTGTGATTAGCTTACATACAAACCTGCTTTTTAAATTGAAATTTGAAATTAGGACAGATAAAGGTGTTCACTTGAAGCTTCGAGAGCTATGCCTTCTTCGTCTTCACCTGTTCTTCCCAGTCTTATGGAAAGCAATTATATGAAACCCCCGGATTCTTTTCATCGTTCACCTGTCAGGGGTCTGACAGCAAATCCTGCCTCATTGCAAGCTACATCATCGTATCCGATCAGAAGTGTTCGACCGGTGTTTTCAACCAATGCTGAATGTCCTGGCGACGTCCCTTTTCCTCCCGTTTCACAGCATGATAGGCAATATCAAGATTCTCCCTTCGCTTCTCAGGCATTAAGTGACAATGTGTGTTCGGAAATCCACTCAGCAACATTCACTTCCCACCTTCAAGAAAATGATGATATATCGTGGGGACCAGATCCATTACCGGATATTCTTGATTTTCCTGAAATTTTTTCTGTCCAGCATGATCAGGTGGAAAGCAGTGCTTGTTACATGAATGAAGACAATGTCAAAAAAACTGATTTTGGGGAGTGGGTTGAACAACTAATGACAAGTGATGATTCTGTTAATCCAAATTGGAGTCAGCTTCTTGGTGATGACAATGTTGTTGAACCAACACAAAAGGTTTGTTTCTCAATCTGATTTGTAATCCTGACTCAAACAAGAAAAATCCTAGGCCAAACTTTACTTACCTCCCAACCGAACTCACTAGGGCCCATTTGCCTTAGGAGCTGGAGGTTTAAGACAAAGAAACAAAACAAACACACATACAGTCCTCCTCACCTAGGCTGTATGTGTCACTATTATTAATTGAATTTGTCGCCATGTGTATGCGAGTTTGTGTATATAGTTCACTCCCTATTCCCCTTTATGTTGTATGTGGCTGTTAATAGTATATCCTACTTTTCTGATGCAGGCAATGCAGGTTTCTCAGAAGCAGCATACGCCATCTGGAGAAGTTAACAATCTTTGTAATCCAGCTTCAGCATCGACATCGACTGCATCTCAAACTAAGCCTAGAATGCGTTGGAGTCCAGAACTTCATGAAGCTTTTGTGGAAGCAGTCAACCAGCTTGGTGGTAGCGAGAGTATGTTTACTTCTTCCTAATCTCACCCTTTGCGTGACCTTTTCTCATGAATGTTTCTTCTCATCATCTAATGATGTTAACATGCAGAGGCTACTCCAAAAGGTGTCTTGAATCTAATGAATGTTGAGGGCCTTACCATCTATCATGTAAAAAGCCACCTCCAGGTACATATATGGATTTTCCGTCCTCTGAAATTAGGCTTGTTTGTGCCATCACTGGTGTGCATGTAGATTTTTATAATCTAATTTTTTTTATAAATTACTTGTTCTTTTAATTTCAGAAGTATAGAACTGCCAGATACAAACCCGAGTCACCAGAAGGTATACAAAAGTGTACTTATAATCCCTATTGTTTTATACAGCAGGTTTTGCTACCAAGTTTTTTTTTATGTGTGGCTTCTTTATCCCCTAACGTTTCAAGAAAGATGTTTTATTTCAACTTCAAATGCCTTTTTTGTATGCGTTCTTCTTCATGTCCTATGTTGGGATTGATAAAAAGAAGATATGGATGAAACACAAAAGACCATTTTAAAAATAGGAACAATCTCATATTTGTTAAAGTGAAAAGGGAAGGTAGAGAAGAAAGAAAAGTGTAGAAGTAATGATTCAATTATTCCTTTATTTAAAACTTCAAAAGTTTGTCTACTTTTCTCTCATTCAAAGGCAAGTGTAGAA
>Ga0315913_1000884_pt1 | contig 30001 bp, 14 predicted proteins | sample MpolsnodulesMG_FD_207736 | JGI IMG/M metagenome (GOLD analysis project Ga0315913, IMG submission 207736) | Medicago polymorpha root nodule microbial communities from Los Angeles, California, United States - small nodules | ecosystem: Host-associated > Plants > Roots > Nodule | place: USA...
TGTTTCTTGCTCTGAAGAAATGAAATTGTGGAAGGTGAAGGGTTCAAAGTGAATGTGTACTTAGTTAGTTGTGAAGTTGTGAGTGTTTGTTTGTTTGATTAAGTTTTAGTTGTTCTATCAATAACAAAGTGAAGTACATTAACACACATTAGCTAAGCTATTTCATCCTCTCACTCTTTCTTTCCCCAAAGATTGCAATTGAGGTGGATCTGGTGGCTTTTAACAGGATCTACACTAAATACGTGTTACTGAATGTACTTTTTTTTTTTTTTTTGCTTTCAGTATTTAGTTAGTACCGTTTTAATCCCTTAACTAAAAAAAGATTGTTTGAGTATTTAAGTTTTTTTTTGTCTTGTTTTGGTCCCTTTTGTTAGGTTCTGGTTAGAGTTTCAAAAAAAGTTAACTCCTGGACACATGTCACTTTGTCATTGGCTCTGAGACCTATATTTGCAGATTGGAAGGATTGGTAACTTCAGGGACGAAAATTCAAATGACCTATATTTGCAGGGCCGAAAGACATATTTAAGCCTTATTACTTTGAAGTAATTAAGAATGGATTTCACTTCATTACTTTGAAGAAGTAAACGACATGAACATATCTAGTAGAAAATTAAGAATGAATTTCACTTCATCACCCCGAAGAATTAATTAAAAATGAATTTCACTTCATTACTCTGAAGAGGTAAACAACATGAAGATATTTAATAGAAATTAAGAATGAATTTCACTTAATTACTTTAAAAAGGTAATTAAGAATAGATTTCACTTCATCACTCTAAAGAAGTAATTAAGAATTGATTTCACTTCATTACTCTAAAGAACTAAACAACATGAACATATTTAGTACTCCTTCCGTCCTTATATATAAGCACCATTTGCCTCTAATAAAAGGATGCTTATATACAGGACAAAAGGAGTAAAAAATTAAGAATGGATTTGGATCATCTCTAACCCTTTCACCCCCTCACACCCCCTCAAGCCTGATCACAATTATTGGAATTATGTTATCTCTATCGTGGTTACTATTCTAGTTTTTCATCTAATCTTTACGTATCGAATCTTGCATTATGCAACTCTTCATTCATTGCAAGACGGAATTTACTTTCTTTTTGGACTTTTCCACCGGAAATCTTCCATATAACATTGAAAATATTGAAGTTGTTCACTTAAATAGTGAGCTTGAGAAACATTTTTACATCGCAAATCACACACTAATCATTTCTCCATTTCTTCCATCCTACTCTGGTAACGTGCTTAGCATTTTCCTCTATCTCCTCATTTTCATGATAGATTCTAAGTGCTTGAAGTGTGATGGCATGTTCCTTTATGTCCTCCAATTGTCAAATCTATTTTACAAAGTACTATATTTTAATCCTATCTAGAAAAAAATCATTTCTTTTCCAGGCTTATCGACATATCTCCAATTAATTATTCAGCTCTTTGCTTGAGTCTCCAGTTAAAAATTATGCCGTGTTTACACCATTTCTAGACATATTTATTGAGCATAAAAAAGCAACATAAATAGTATCAACATGTTTGAAGAGGTATTATTGTTATAGCGTAAATAGTTTGATCCTACTTAGGAAGATCCAGGCTTACCGACATATCTATAATTTATTTTTTAGCTCTTTTCTTAGACTCCAACAAAGCAAAAAATGCAGTCTGAGTGACACCATTTACTAGATATGTTCCTCTAGAGTATCTAAAATCAACACTAATAGTGTAAATACATTTGAAGAAATAATATTATGATTATATGCCTAAATATATGTAAAACGTGTATATTATGGATGTACAGTTATTATTCCGATTATATTATATTTATGAAGGAAAAAAAAAAACGTTACAGCTCAACTTGTTATGGTTCAACTAAGCAGCACATAAAAATTGTATCCTAGTTGTTCTATCATTTTGTCCTCAACCAAAAATCAGAATATTTGTAGTTTTCAAACAAAAAGAATGAGAAAGATTTTTAAAAAATTGCAGATTTGCCTCCAAACCCCAAGTATGAAGCTCCATTGCCATTTTATCAAGTTGATGACATCCGTTTTGCAAGAAAATTAACAGAAGATTTTGAATGGTAGGCAGCCAGATGCTTCCCGACAGAAGAAATTGATTGCATAGGATTTCAGTACGGTTCAATCAGTTGGCACTTGGCACAGTGCAAAGCAACCCATGTCCGGGACTATGCTCCAGAGGATACATGGTTGTGCTCTTCACATACCTCATATGATCAAGTGCTGCCTTTCGGAGTTTTGAAACTGCATTTATATTTCTTTTAGCTTGCTTCTTAACTATGGAACATGCACGCAATGGATCTTCAGATCCTGCTCCAACTCTCCTGTAAAAATCATAAAATTGAGAAAGTGCAACTAGTTTTAGATTCAATTAATACACTCTTAAAAATCAAGCTCAGCTAACAATTAATAATGTGCGATTTGTGACCAGACAATTGCAGGATAGCATGAGGCATGCAAGGTCAATATTATACATCAAACCACATGCTATTTTTAATTTTTACAGTTAGAGAGATAATCTGAAGGCACTTACAACAGTAAACTAGCATGGCTGAAAGACTGAGGCCAAATGAAGTCATACAAAAGGGTTGTGAATTGTGATCAGCATTTTCCAGTTTTTAAATATTGCAGGTCAAAGACCAACAGCCTTCACTCATGAACATGATTTACAAACTGCTAAATATTCTATTTGTCAAAATTTCAGTTGTCTAACAGGATCACAAGCCAAGAAATTTGATACTATAATTTATTGAGTGACAACATGAAACCATTCATGAGCTTTCATCTAACAGCTTAAACTTTTGAATAGTTGGTCCATGACAATTATACATTTATTCTCATATGGTCCCTGTTAAAATCTATAGAACACGGTTTGAAGGGGAAATAAAGAACAAAATGGAGGATGCGGGAATCATTTACCTCAGTAATTTCTCTGATGCAATCCTAGCCGCCTTTATAATATGGGGGCTTGGAACCCATTTTACCTCACGGTTTGGATCAGCTCTCATGGGAGAATGAATTTTGATCAGCTTAACAATGAAGAAGGTAGATGAGAAGGTCAATGATTAGAAAACAAGACACATGATTATACTCAAACTGCTAGGCACCAATTCAATACAAAATAAACACCACTTGCTTATGATTTATACAACCTTAGTTGAACGCCTCAATAATTGACGTGATTATAGCTAATAAAAAAGTATATATATACATAATTATCAGCCAATATCAAGAAAAATCTTTATTATCCTTACGCACCGAATGCAAGTCATTAGTATCACTTTAACCTACGCCCTCCGGTACTTAAAATCATCTTCGTGATGCTAAATTTAACTGTTTTAAAATGTTTTCTACTAGCAGCAATAAGTATATTTTACTTACTCCCAAGCATTCCATCATCTGGTAATAAGCTCTACCATGCAACGGCGTATGGCCTTGACGAGATTCAGAGAAATATCTTGTCCTGAAATAAATTTATAAGGCCCACTGATCAAGTAATCACATTTCAAAAAGAGAATTAATTAACCAGAAATACCAATTCCCAGCAAATCATTTAATACCATTCTTTATAGCCAGGATCCACAGTGAAGCCATACATATCCACTGAATCACACATGGAGAGGGCAAATTCAAGAGCCTTAAGACCAGTTCCTTTTGCAGCTGAACCAAAGGAAGCACCTAGCATGAGATATACAGGGTTTCTTATAGGTAGTTCCTGCAAAAGACAAAAGCTCATTGCTTTGCAAATGGGTATATAGAATGTGTGGCGCAGCAATTAAAGGATCTTTGAAGGTGGATTCCATTTAAAAGGAAGCATACCTTGATCATTTTGTTCATGATGTCATGAATGGTTGTTTTTACTATCAAGACTTCTTTTCTTTGCTCTGCAGAAACAGCATTTATAGTAAGGCTCCTGTAATTCATAATGGCATTGTAACAAGTGGAACTCATTACAACAATTAGCAATAATACCATCTAATTCAACAACTTTATCCAGGGCTTTGGCAGATCCTCGATTTAGAAGACGAAATGTGCTTTTCCTACCCACGTATTCCGTATAGTTCTGCAGACGTGAATAGAACTTAGTGGGCAAGGTCTTAGGTTTTGGGACAGAATAGAAAGAAAATTACACAAACATGGTTGATCAACTAACCTGTGTTGGAGCACCATTTTCTCTTAAGACCACATCATAACCATCTATCTCCTTTCCAAATCTTGTTTTCAAAAGATCTCCCGAATTACCAATAACAGCACAGCGCCCATACTGTCGAGGGAAGTATGGTGGTGTTTCGGGGAGCACTAGTGAAAGTTTCTCCATGCACAAGGTCCTGTTCTCGCAGCGGTTGCTGCAACAGAGAAGAATCCTATTTGTGAGACTTTATAACAACTTCAATTTCTATCTTAAGAACTCCTGAATTTATAACTATAAGTAGTTATAAAAGGATAACCATGGAATGTGGTAATTATGTTATACAATGAGATCGAGAAGCCTATGTATGTTGTGTTTAGCAATCAAGACAGAGTGGAAAAGATGGCATAAGAAAAGGTTTTATCACTTCTATAAGAGCAAGCGAATGCTAGACTATAGGCTGAACCTTGTAATACTGTGTGACATTAGTCTACTTATTTCCAAATGTTGAAATAAAACCCACCTAATTCCAGTGATGGTTTGCTTCTCAACATCAAATCAAAAGAAGTCTTAGAATAGGCAAATTTACATATTGTCCTAGTTCACATGATATACCACATGCCTTCTTCAGGATGAAGAGCTCAATGCCAACATATACTCTGCCTTTTAGGATAAAGAAAGCTTCAGATCATTTGAGGTTTTGAAATTCGCATAACCTCTGTGGCAGTTTATAATCAACTATATAGAGTATACTAATACTATGCTCAGTATACTTCATTTCTAATAAATGAACGAATTAAAATGCAATTGAATTTGGCTTTCTTCCTTATATGCTACCACTATTCAATAATGATATAATTGTTCAGTAAAATCCAGATGCACGTTCACTTACAGCTGTATTCCTTTATTGATCCTACGCCAAGCATACTCCTCCCACCCATTTGGTAAAGAATCAATGAATTCCTTGGTGAGTATAGTGGTGCTGTTCCGCACCTGAGCAGTCATTACACACAGCAATAGAAATTAAGGCATACATCATAAATACCTTCTACAACACTTTAAGGAAAGAAAGAAAAAAAACTCAGAAGAAAGCTGACATCAACGTCAATAAGCTGGTAAGGGTAATTTAACAGTCTTGTGGTACACTATTAAATATATATTTAGACACTCCAATAATAGCAGTATCTATCAAAATAGAATATCATAAACATATATTTAAACCACAAAGGAGAGTATAAATCTATGGGTATTCACAATCACAAGTAACAAAGACACAGTTGCTTACCTGTTCCCATGTGGCCACAGCTTCACATAGATTAAAATCAAAAGATAGAGCTTCAAGTTCACCAGTTTTGGGATCTTTCTGTCAATACAGAAACCTCCATCAGTCAAGAATCGAAACAACTTTTTAACTACTTTTACACCACATGTGACTAAGTGTGTGTGTGTCTATATATATATATATATATATATATATATATATATATCACTAATCATAACTTTTGAATATGAGGAAACTAATTCCTCATGATTAACATATTTTTTCGGACCATATATGAAATATTTCATTTTACTTAATAGTATAAGGCCGATGAATGATTAGGAATGTTTACCCATTTGGGGATGGTGTCACTGGGAAAACTTATGGTGGTTTGACAGTAATCACTGCCACTAGCTGCTTTCAGACCAAGTCCATTTGCACTCTGCACAAAACACCAAATAGTTCAAATAATTCATACTGAGTACAAGATTGGAAAATTGGGAGTATAAATAAGAAAACAAATCAGAACCAAAATACTACAATATAAACTCAAAATAAATACTTATACCAAACTGCAATCAAATTTCACAAACAGACACTAAAGAGAAACCTTACCACACATTTCTGGAAAGAATTGTGAAGCGAAAGCAACGATTCGGCTTCTTCATCAGTGAGGTGATAACTGGGATCTGCAATCAATGATAACATTAAACGTAATTCAAAAAAACAATGTGATAGAATTTGGATAAGATAATATACATTGTATAAATACAGACATACATACAGAAGGATCGGAGAGTCCGGTGATGTAAATGCAAATGGCAGCAAATCCAGATGCTAAAGCAAGCAACAAACCCAATCGAAGAAGCCTCATTGAACTTAGTTGCCAATTGAAGCTACTTGCGATGTGTGAATTAGGGTTTATCGAAATTTCGAGATTGAATCTGGTGTAGAAAGCACTTGTTAGTTCTATGATGCAAAATCAATCTACGCTGAATTTTTTATGTCTCGTTGATCAAATATTGAAATTTGAGTTTGCAAAAAATACTTTCATCAACATTTATAATTCTTGTGAAATTTTACGTCAATATTTTTTATTCCTAAAAATGTTAAAAAAGAGTAAAAGGTCAAGGTGAGGAAAGTTTTTTTTAAGCCGGTAGATCAAGTAAGGAACACCTCTTTATCATGGTATGTCAGTATCAAATCTAAGCATTCACTTTCTAACCCATCTTCCTCCTTTGCCCCCACCACCTCACCGGATCTTCCGCCACCTCTTTCATGACCGTGACTAGTTAGATCCTTTTGAGTACATACTACCCATAAGTTGTCGCATTGAAGAAGATTTTGAAAACAAAATAGTGAAAATAATCAAAAAGACCTACTGTTGAACATAATGAATATCATGTGCAGCCCCAACCCATGTCATGCCTATGTATGTGGTCCCTTTCTTTACCAAATAGTTAGCTTTTGTACCCGTTGCAGCATAAAGCAATGCGGTCTCAACCCTTTTTCACCTTTGGAAGTTCTTGCAAGCATTTGAATGCCATTCAGTGGTATACACCTCAACTCCACTGATTGGAATTGAGTTCGGTGCTATCTGTTCGATGCTTTGATCTAGCATCGTGAAGCCATCGTGAATCGTTCAGGAGCTACATATTATCTGTTGCTGGAAGATTCATCGTCGGAGGGAGGTGAGAGAGAGGAAGAGGTGATGGAGGAAACAGAGGTTTTAAGTGGCGACGACTATGGAAGAGGCGGCAGAAGATCCGGTGAGGTAGAGGGAGCAAGGAGGAAGATGAGTTAAAAGGTAAGTTGTTAGATTGGATGATGACAGACCATGATAAAGATTTGTTCCTTACTTGATCTAAGGGTTTAAAAAAAACTTTCCTATGGTGGGAAAAAACTCTCCGTTCCTATACTAAACCCCACCAAAAGTCAAATGTGTTGTAGGGATTAAAACGAATTTTAGATATTTGTAAGAAATATTTACTTATCATAAAAATGATAGTAGAATGGATTTTTTTTTTCAAATAAAAACAGTTTTGACCCTTAAAAAAACAATTTTGAAGTAATTAATAATCGCGTGTTATCTTTTGGCCCTTATAAATTTAAGTTGCCTTCAAGAATCATCAAATTTAAAGGATATACAAATTCATAAAAGTACATTCATTCTTTTCGCCTCACTCCAACGATCATCGAAAGAATTCATAAAGAGTTGTGTCGGTGGGTGGGTGGTGTGTCGTTTCGTGCCAGATTTAGTAGATTATTTGAGTTGTTGGTGTTTAAGGAGGAGCAGGTGGGGGAACTTAAATTATTATTTCACAATGTGATTTTGCAGGTTGATAAGGATAACCGGTGGCTATGAAATTTAGAAACATCTCATGTTTTTACAGTCTGTAGTGTTTATAATTTTTTGACTATCCAACCGCACACTCTTCCTTCAGTAGTTGTATCATCCCTTTGGAATAAAGATGTTCCTCTAAAGGTAGTGTTGTTTGTTTGGTGTTTGTTTCGAGATAGGCTGCCTACAAAGGATAATCTTATTCGTCGCTGTGTTATCGATCATGAATCTCGTTTGTGTGTTGGTGGATGCGGGTATGAGGAAACTTCTTCTCGCTTATTTTTACATTGTAATATTTTTGGGTCAATTTGGCATTTTATTTACCGGTGGATGCGCATTTCGCTGGTTAATCTGATGGTTGTACCAGACCATTTTAATCAGTTTACTTCAGGTGGTGTTGGCGCTAAGGCGAGACAATCGATCTTACAAATTCTTTGGTTTGCAACTATGTGGAAAATCTGGAAAGAAAGAAATAATAGATTATTCAAAGGCAAAGAATGCACAATTATGCACGTGGTTGATAGGATTAAGTCACTCGCATTCATGTGGTTGAAGACGAAGTTTGCTTCTCTTTCTTTCAATTTACATGATTGGTGGCAGAGTTCGTTCACCATTCTGGGCATAGGCTAATAATTACTTTCTTTCTTGTTTTAATTGCTTAGTTGCTCTCTTTGTAAATATTGGTTTGACACTTTGTTTTTCTTTGGTACATCTTGTATTAAGGATGACATTTTGTTGTGGTAATATATTTCATTTTAGCCTCTTAAAAAAATAATCTATTAAAGAGAAATAAGCAACACAAAGTAGCGTATGTAATTTCTTAGTAAATTGATGATATCAAAAATAAAGAAAATAATCCTCAAGTATCCTTAGGTATATGATAGAAGTGAAATTGAAATTTAAAGAAGGGTGAAGGGGAAGAAGAATAAGAAGCATCAGAGAAGGAGAGAGGGAATTAAAATTTCAATCACGTTTAGCTTGGGTTTTTTTGTATTATTATGAAATCAATTGTATTCATGATATTGCAATGACAATACAAAAATTCTTTTGTTGTGCGATCCCATTTTATTATTTGCTGTACAATCCAGATGCATTACTTTCCCATAGTTATTTAACTGGTTTCAATTTTTTTTTTTGAAGAAACTGATTTCAATTGCTATAGAAAAAATATTGCAGCTTGTTTTAAAAAACGTAAAAGAATAAATTGAATTCCCAAAAACTATACCAAAGTATGTATGTAGCGGTGCACAAGACTATCTATACTACTTTGAATTGCTAGTTTGCTACAGTTAAATCAAGCATTACTATAGTTAAATCAAGCATGTGCCAAAATTGGGTCCGAGATAATTGATTTTGGTTAAAAGTGAGTTGAACTTAAATTAATTTATGTTTAAATACATTCATCTAAAAGGGATTCTCATCAACTCATGTTATTTGAATAGTTAAGATCAAAATTGCTTTTAGTATTTTAATCACCAAAATGGGCTTAAATATTGATGTGTGTATTCTTTTTTTTAAGTTATTTTTAATTTATTTTATGTATAATAATTACAATTATTCAAAGAGAACAAAAAATAAAGCACATGGATGAGATGGTAAGAAATATCTTCCAACTTAACTAGAGGTCGTGTATTTGAATTCAGTCATGGAAATGCAACAATTTTAAAGGAGAATTTTGCAACTCATTGCATTCCTACCCGTCAACTTGAAGGATTAGTCTTTGTAATTGTATGCAGAAGATACCTGATCTACACAAAAAAAAAAAACACCTGGATTCCGTTAAAAACATATAGAACATAGAACCGATACCGTTATTAATAAAAATATGTTGTTTATTGTACAAAAGAAAAAAATTATTGTTTACTTTCCTTCAAGCAGCTCACCCTGTGTTAAATCTCGGGCACCTTCTTTTCTCACCATATAAGATTTCTCACGCGTCCTATGTAGTTCAGATTATAGAATCTGAACGACATAAATACCCTATAAACCCTCCAAAATACGTTAAACATTTCATATTATAGAATCTGAAAATATGGTGCGCAACAGAGTCGAGTAGGGCCTTTTTTTATGTAGGAGTCTAAATCATCCTGAAAAATATCAATACATGACAAAGAATTATAATATTGTGTTTGACTTCTCATTATCAACCTCCACTATTACCTTGTAGTCCAAACGCCATCCAGAATTCAAAATCCGAATGGGGTAAAACTGACATAAAAAGATTTGAGGGAGCTTTTAAGAGTGTAAGGGTGGCGAGAATAAAAGTTGTTTCTTTTCCCACTCTATGAGTTCTCAAGTGCCCTATGTTTTTCGGATTTCTGAATTCGAACCACATAAAAACCCCATAAAACCTTCAAAAACAAGTTGAAATATTTTAGATTTTAGAATTTAAATAAGGCGCACGAGAAACTCATAGGATGGAAAAAGTAATAGCTGAGGATAAATAGCCTAAAGAAGTTGAACATGGCCCATTGATAGACCAACCAAGAAAGCTCTTAATTGTTTGGTACCAACACCTTCAAAATATCTATCCACACTCCCAATAATACAGTTAACATTTATTTTAAAATGAATTCCGTAAACTTCACGTTTATAATATACATTTTTTTAAATAGTAGACTATACGGTAATACATCATAAAATTTATATTTTTTTTAAGAAAACTGTGTATCACGAACTAAATCTCAAAAAGGAAAAAGTAAGATGTGAGAGAAAGAAAATATATGAATAAAATAGGAAATGACATTTTAGTTTGATAGTGAAAAATGTGCGAGTGTAGTTTTAGAATGGGGAGATAAATTATAGTTCTTCGTTTTGTTGTGTAGCAATTTATGAGTTAGAAGTGTGACATTGTTTAGAAGTTTATAAGAAGTTAATTTTGACGCCTCTTGATATAACATATTATTTTTGATTATTGTCACATTTCACTTTAAGATAGATTAAACTTTACTTGTTTTTTAAAAGTTAATAAGACATTAATTATTTTTTTTGAAGGGAGTTAATAAGACATTAATCTTCCTATACTTGTTTTTTTTTTCCTCTCATTTTCTTGACTAATCATATAGTTTGATATGTCAACAAGATTCATTAAAATTTACCCGTTTTTTAAAAGTTCATAAGACATTAATTTTGATGACTCTCATTGACATATCAAATGATTTATAGTTATTTTCACATTTCTTCACCACAAAATCTCTAGTCTTTTGGATGTACACGAGGCTTGGATGGTTGCGTGTCATGAAGGGGGTTTGCAATTGACAGAGAGTTTGCAATTTTCTCTTATATAAAATATTACAGTTTGAGTGATAAATACTTTTGTTGAGAAGTTGTGGATGTAGTTATAAAGTGTCGAACCTCAATTTTGTGAGTTTTTTTTGTTGTTGTATGGTTATGGTTCTACTTTGCGGAGATTCTACTATGTGGTTTCCAAAAACAAGTGTTATAAGAGTTGTGGTTTGAAATTATTATATTATTTTATTTTAATTCTAATATTAAAAATAAAAGAGTTGTTTCTTTCTTGACCAACAATAAACAATACAAATATTTGTTTAAAAATCCTTTAAAAAAAATGTTTGTTTAATTATGGGCCGGATTTATTGTCTTAACCTACGTTGTTATTTCATTTTGAAGCAAGTATCTTAAATAATTTTTTTTAAACAAAACAAAAGGAGATTATATTAATTATGCAAATCTGAATACAATTGGGCTTAGAAATATTTTAATAACTTATATTTCTTAAATTTTGAGTTTTTTTTTCAAGTTTTAATTAATTTGTTTGAATCATTAAAAAAATTAGAAAAATACATTATTTGTAATTTAATTAATTTAATATTTCAAAAATTAGATAACTATTGTTTGAATTTAATGATATACAATTAATTGCTCAATTTAATAATTTTGTGAGGTTCTTGTCGAAGAGATTAAGTGTTTCTTAAGTATTATTATTTATGAAACGGATGATGTGTACACATGAAACACGATTAAGCGTCAAATCAAAAAGTTCATTGTGATGCTCTAAATGATTTTTTTTTCTTCCTATATATAGCATTGGAAAGTAATTAATATATAGTTGGCACAATTAAGGAGAGTCCGAGAGAACAAGTAATTGAAGTAAGGAAGAGATGCTAGTATATAAAGTAAGTGGAACATAAATTAAGTATAAGGAGCATTGTTGGGACAGCCCATGCCCTAGAACTATAAGGTGTTACAAATCAATGTCAAGTTCTATATTATCTTCTCTTGTTCCTCTAGACAAAATGGACAGGGCAATTCAATGGCTTAAGGATTGTGTGTGGGACCACCGCATATATACACCATTGGGGATTGGCTCCTAGTGTCACCTGTGCCATGACCATCCCCAACCATGTTGCCTCCAAAGATGGGCCCTCCCTTCCTTACTTACTACTAATAAGACCTTTTGCATGGAAACATTAGAACTCTTCCAACAAAGAGGAATGTAGGAATATCATAATCTTCTGTACTTATCCTCCAAGCAACAAAGATATTAAGGAGACACCTCACTTAAATTAGGTAGGAATTCTTGCTTATCCTCCCAGCAACAAAGATATTAAGGAGACACTTCACTTAAAACTGTATTGGTTGTCTGCTAATTATTGGGTAAATTTTGTCAAAGGCACTAGAGAATTAGCTCTTGTCATGTTAAAGTCAAAAGTAAATTACATTTTTTATGTCATCCTTGTCATGTTGTTTGGCATCGTATATTTGAACTGGTGGTAAGTTTGAAAGAACATCGGCAAACTATTGTTATTTTCACAAAATTAAAGCTACATTTAGTGTTTCAACTAACATCACCGACAATCCAAACATGCATGTATGCACATGATTTATTTAGTTACACTCTAACCATACCCCCTATTAACTAGTGTGTTTTTGAAAATCATGTAGAAAAACACGATGAATTAGAAGCCACACATTTGAAGCTTCTAATCATCATGGTGGGAGACCTCCAAATTCACAATGCTGGTCGTTTCCCACTCAACCAAACACAATTCACCTCTCTTTGAGTAAAAATGAATAAATAGTACTAGCAACACTCACAATATTATTCTCTTTACAACGTTCATTTTCTTGTTGGATAAAAAAATATGTGGGCATCACACTTTAGGTGGAACCTATTTACAAAATGGTGGAACATGCATATATTTTATCTATAATAAAAGAATGAATGTTAAAAAAATAAAATAAAGTGAATATTAACACCCATCAAAGTGAATTATAATCACTCAATTGTATACATTCTCTCACTTAATTCTTTTTTAGCAAAATCATAGAATCTCTTAATTACTATCTCTCTATTTCTTTTCCTTTCCTTCTCATCGCATCATCCATCACATTTTGATTATAAGTGGTCTGTAAAGCCTAGCTCAGCTATTAGAATAACAACCAATATAAAAGTATAAAAGAAACGAAAATTGCAAGACAGTGAGACACGATCTTTGTACATGCAGTTCAGTCATTGATGTCTACCTCTACGACAATAGAGTAACTATATTTCCGTTTTATTTCTGTGATGAATTAAAGTTTACAATGTTACACCCAAGTGTCAACATATATATGAGTCATACTCAACATCAACACAATGGTCTTTATCCATATAGGAAATTTGATCTTAACATCATTTCATATAGCTTTTGTTAAAACTAGGGTTTTGAAAATCCAAAATGAAACATTAAAATATACACCCAATTGTCTGACAAATCCTAAGATAAATAAAAGAAGATACAGTTTTTAGTTTACATTGTGTGTCATTATCACACCTTTACTAATTACTTTCAACTTGTGCATAATGATCATGGTCTTAATTGGATGCAAAGTGTACCCGACAAATTGTCTTTGCCGACTATTAGATCCTTTTAATATTACCCAAGAAATGTACATGTCTATATGATGTTACATGCAGATACGAAGTATGCTATAATTAAGTGGCATTTACGCCAAATGAGCACCTCACAATTGAGATTTGTTTATTGGTGGTAATTTTTTGGATTATATCTTCTTTCATACTACTGATTACGCTATCAAGCTTTTTGACAAGCCCGTGAAAATACTTCATTTTCACACTCTATTCAATTTGAAACTTCTTAATCGATATATCATGTTTACAAGGACTTGGGTTGATAGCAAAGATACCGGCGTATCCATGCATCAATGTGAATGTCGGCTAGCAACATGACAAATAAACTAATTTAACTTCCGTTAAAATAAAAAAGAAACTAATTTAACTTTTTTTTAGGGGAACAAAATCAAACTAGTTTAACTTTTTGAATTTGTTTTGAAGTGAGAAAAATAGGAAACTAAAATAAAATTTTCGCTTAGTTGTATCATGAATGTTTGTTTAACAAAATTGATAAAGTTCAAGTTGTCAAGTGCTCGCCAGTTTAGCTTAATTGGTATGGACAACTGACTGTAATATGCAGAGATTGTGGTTTGAATTTCGGACATCCTATTTATTCATCTTTAAGAGGTGAATTTCTAACCACTAAGCTACTTGACAAAAAAGAGTTCAAGTGGTTAACGAGCTTAAAATGATAAAAATGACAAATTGCTCAAGAGAACCCGAGTTTTATTTTTAAGCAGAACAATTCTTGATCAAACTTTAATCGTACATTTCGACCGAACTACAAATTACTAAGGTTCATCTCCCTCGGAAAGGAGGGGTTAAACAAAAAAAAGTTTGTTTAAACACATATATAAATTAGGTAAATCTTATATACCTTGACGTTTGGTTGGATACCGATACCTAGAAAGCAAAATTCATTCAAAATTTAAATATATTTTAAATAAATTAGTATAAAAGAATGACATACGTTGAATGATGAGTGCATGTCCAACCAAACTTCAGGATAACAGAATGATAATCTATACACGAAGAATAAAAAGAAAAGTGAATATATAAATGAAAGAAATAATGTAATAATTTTAAACAATTAACCTTATTAAAGATTATGTCTTTTACCATTATCATTATCATCATAAAGATAAATATAAGTGGAGGCTAATGAGTGATATACATGGTATTAATTGATTAATGTTATGGTTGAAAAAATAATTAATATTTTATCAAAAACTGGAGAGAGAAAAATGCACTCTTTTTGGGATAATTAATATTTATGTCTTTTTTTTACAATATTTATGTCTTTTTTTTGTCAAGTAATCTAGTGGTTAGAATTTACATTTTCTAAGGTGAATAAGTAAGGTGTCTGAGATTCGAACTCCGACCCCTGCATATAACAATGCATGTCCCTATCAACTGAGCTATGCTCATGAAGACTATTTATGGTTGTTTTTATCAATCCAAAAACTGAAAACAAAAAAAGATATACTACATTAATTGTGACAGAAAATGAAGAGCAAATATGGGAAAGAAAAATTATAAAAGAAATACAGGGAAAAGGGAGTAAATGAGTAAAAGGAGTAAACGTTGTTATAATTGTAAATTGTTTGATGTTTTGTAAAGTTATTCAGTTTTCAATGAATCACAAGAAATTTTTGTTGAGAAATTATATATTCTTAGAATTAAAATCCGTAAACTTAGTTTCTCAATGTTTCCCTTACATACAAGTTACTAGTTAGTAACACTAAAAAGAACCTACACACATTTTTGGACAAAATGGTACATGTAACATGACTATGACGTGGCTGAATTAAGCTCTTTTCCATTTTAAATTATATACATTTGTTTCATTATCAACATTTTGATGTATAAATATTCAATTAATACCTTCAATTCTAAAAATGTGGCATGATCACCTCAAAAGAATGTCACATATATCTATTCAACATTCGGATCATAAAATGAGTTATGTTTGTTTGTATATACATAAAAATGAAAGGAAAAAAACTAGAAATTGTGAAAATGGTGAAAGAAAAAGTAAAAACCAAAAAAGTTGTTGCACCTTGACTAAATTATCCTTCAATTTTAGTACTAGCTAAAAGAGCTATAGCCTTAGCCCAACTCCTTGTCATAGATGGTTGTGTCTTTTATGACATAAATTTCATATTTCCCATTATCGCATAAAAGCACATACTAAGACACACGAATTCGGGAAACTACAAAAGCAATTGCTAGGACTGTTAGCAAACAATACAAGGATGGCCCTGAGCCCCATTTTGCACTCCATATTATTTCTTTCGATTTTAATTTGGGACAAGACACACCATATGAAATATGGGAAGAGAAGACCCACGGAATATGTACGTCGCAAACTAGAAATTTAGTTTGAAGGACCCCCACCCCCCATTTGTACCAAAATAAAAAATAAAAAATTTAAAATTATTTAGTTTTTTATTTATTATATACTGTTAACGATTATTAACATAATGTTAGTTAGGAGTAGGGAACAAATTGCCAATCTCTTTATCGCTCACACTCCAACGACCAAACCAACTTTAGATTCTCATGATTATCAAATATTATACACTTATATATAAAGTTAGTCTTGTATTGAACGATTTGTGATTCAATTGATAGTCCTTCTTTTCTTATGGATTGATAGTAAGTTTGAGAGATTCACATAAATCTAAAAAAAATTGAAATATCGATAAACATTTAATTAGGAAAAAAGTAAATTTGTTTTTAATTTTGTTTGCGAGTTATCGTTTTTAAATTTTGTCATAATATTATTATTTTTTCTATTACAATAATTTGAATGAAATCAAAGCTAAGTGCTACCGTCAATTAAAACATGAAAAACAAATCCTAAATAGTTTCACACTTGAGGGGTATAGTAGACTTAGACATGTGTCAAGCTATGAATATTAATGAGTTACATAAAAGTCCGATAGAATTTGGAACGATGCTGACTGGTAATAGCTTGTACGCACACACTATTAATAGATGATCTACAGACATTGTTTGTGACGTTTGTCTGATTAGAAGACATTTCCTGTGTTTGTTTAGCAGCAAAATTGTTTTTTTGTTTCTGTCAACATCACATATTCATATATAACAGATTCCTTTTTTGAGCACTTCTCTATTCTTTGCAACAAAACATAATTATTAATGAATTTGGAAGTGTTTTCACAAACAAAATATAATTGGTAAAGAAGGGATTAAGATTTACTCAAAAAAAATCAAAATTAAAGGAACCCGTGACTATGACTAGGGGTGGACATGCATGGTTTGGTTCGGGATGAAAACTGAACCGACTTAAACTGAACTGTTTGCAAGATTTAAAATAACTGAACTGAACCGAACTGTTTGCATTTCGAATTGAATTGTATCAAACCGAACTGTTTCAAATTGAACTGAACTGTTTCGAACTGAACCGAACTGTTATTATTGGTACAGTTGAAAAATAAAATAAAAAAACAAACGAAATCGAATTTTATTTATCGAACTGAACTGAACCGAACTGTTTCGAATGAAACTGAACTGTTTTGAACCGAACTGAACTGTTTCAGTTCAGTTTCAGAACTGTTAGTAATAATTTAATTTTTTTTGGTTTAGTTCAGTTCAACAGTTCAGTTCGGTTTTTTCAGTTTTTTTGCCCACCCTTAACTATGACCCACATGTACGTAGCATTAATAAACCGTGATTCGGCCCATGGTCATTAGTTCTTTCGATAGGTAGTTGAGTTAGTGGAGGAGTGTAGAATTTTGTTGGCTAATGTTTCTTTGCATGTTTCTATGAATAGTATTTTGACTCAAAATAATGTTGTGGGAGAGTTTACATCGTCAAAGAGGCTTACAACGTGCAAAGAATTGATAAAGTCATTGATGTCTCCCCTTTTATGACATAGTATAGTCTAGAACAAGGTGGTTTTCTTTTAAGTTTATGGGTTTACGAGCAAGTTGTTGAACAATAGATTACCTATGAAGGATAACTTGGTAAGTCGTAGAATTTTACAACAAGAATCTCAACTTTATGTTAGAAGTTGTGTAGTTGAAAAAACTATACACCATTTGTTCTTTGAGTGTCTATCTATCTTTTGGACATGTGTAATTTGATATTTAGGGTTGGTTGTGTATTTATTATGCATTAATGAAACACGTTTCATACCATGCTCATTAGTTCTCTAGTCCGAGTATGGTAAAAAAAAGTTCTCTAGTCCGAGTATGGTAGGGTGTTGCGAGAGATAGTTATGTTTGTATCGTTGGCAAATATTTGATCCATTTGAAGATTAAGGAATAATGTCATTTCCTTTTCTAGATTTTCATTTGAAGATGTTTTCTAAAAAATTTCCTCTCAAATTTTTTTTTTCTAATTTTTTAAAAAAGTTGCAACAAACCGGTCTCTTTGGTTTAGAAGTGTCTCAAAATTATGATATTACTTTCCTGGTACGTAGCTTTTCAAAAGTTTGACACTGCTTATCTATAGGAATAGAAGCCAAGTGGAAAATATGCACCGACCGGCCCATAGAATAGTTCCTGGTGTCCTAATCCAGCATTGATTGAACATGATTTGAAAATCATAAGATGAGACTCATCAATGTAACAACCATGTGGTTTTTCTAGCCTTAATTAACCCAGCTTTAGGCATCGTGTGGTACAAACTTTTACAAACATTTAAATCTTTGACGAAATACAACAAAGACCCAAAGAAGTTATGCTGGTTCTGCAGCTGAAAAAATTAGTGCAAGAAGACAAAAAAGTTACTGAAAATTTGAGAAATAGAGTAAAATCTAAAAGAGATGAGGAGAACGGAGTGAAATGGGGAATATGGTCAAGTCGTTATGGATCACAGAGATTTAATCATCTGTGCAAAAATCAGACATGCATAACTCATTTAGACTTTGTTTGGCAATGCCAATTTCGTAGCTGATAGTTTATAAGTTCATGTAACCAAAATATTGTTTTTTTTATTAATTTATACCACCAACGATATATATGTATGTGTGTCTCTCGCGCGCCAATGATTTACACTGATAACGATAGTTTCCAACATTATATCAATTCCTTCAATAAAACATTATATTAATAAATTTCATCATTAAATTAAGTGAAGTAATTTTTTTATCAAATGGTGGAAAAACACTTGTGCATGGTGACACATCTACACCGACGGATGCATGTATATGCTTATGCCTGCACAGAGTATTTAAATTTTTTAAGTAATATAATACGGTAATAGTTGACATTTTGATCAAATAAACCACACTTATAAAACAATGTCTCTCTCTCATGACCCTATGGTATATGACCAGTGACGAACCTGAACAAGGCATGGTGTGGCAAGTACCACATCAGTTTAGGTCCAATTTTTTTTTTTTATATTTTATTTTGATCGATTTACTGTATATTTTTACTTATATATTAATACATATATTTTTTTTTATGTTTATACATCCGTCTATATTTTTATTCATATATTAATATGTAGACATATTTTTTTTAATTTACACACGTGTCTATATTTTTACTCATATAAGAGAACCTATTTTTTTTTTAATTTATACATGTGTTTATATTTTAACTTGTATATTAATATGGGGACCGATTTTTACTCATAGTTAATACGGAAATAATTTTTTGTACAATTTGTACATATGTCTATATTTTTATTCATATATCAATACAAAGATTTTTTTTTTATAATTTATTTGCAATTGCGACTTGCTTCCAAAATAAGAGCGCAACACGCTCACCCGACCGTATGCACGGGTATCCTGCTAGAGCATTTGACATCTCTTGTAACCTATATAGAAAGAGATGTTCTTAGGACAATTAATAATGATATAATTTTAGTTCATTTTCAACAAATGAAAAATATATTATTTTCTTTATAATTTTGGTTGCTACAACTTTTGTTTTTGAAGAATTGCTACAACTACTTTTAATATAACTTCTTATTAAATTTAATATTATTAAATAATTTGACAAAAAAATTTGCTCCACTACTATTGAAAGTCCAGATCCACCCTTGTATATGACACTAAACACAACAACACAGTCTTTTTTGAACAAGCACAACAACACAATCTTGTTTCCAAAATTATATTTAATGCTTAGAATTAATATATATGGTGCCCTCATTTTTCAAAATTCCTGGATGTGTCGGTGCTCATTTGTTTTACTTATGCAGGTTAAACAAATCACTCAGAAATAACTATGCTCTTAGGGCCTGTTTGATGGCTAGAATACAGAGACAAAATATTATAAATTTATCATATCTTGCTTAAATCTTTAGTTTGATGCATCAAAAAGATATGATAAAATAAACTATTTTCTAATCATATCATCACTTGCCTTTGTAATTTCTATTCTAAGTATGGGTAGGGTTAGAAACTATCTTCATATGATTAAAAATTCATTTGTTATTTATTAGCATGATATCCTGCTGTTTTTTTTATTTTATCATTTTTAAAATATTTAATTATTTAAGAGAGTAATCTTGTTATTTAATTATGATAAAGTAATGAAATCATATTGTTATTACATGCGCATCAAACATATGATAATATTAATATTTATTTGTTTATGTTATATCTTGTCACTATCCAACTCCATATCATATCTCTATCTTATCCTGACCGTCAAACAATCTCTTATTGTTGTGCATGTCTTATATTTGTTAGAGTAGTGATCATTAATAAAAATGTTTTATAATAATGCATTAATAAAGATATTTCTGTTTATACATATCTCTATTTATCATTTCTTAACACATGTGAGACTAATCTTACTTATCAATAGTTAGGTGTTTAGGAATAAAGTGTCCCTAAAGGCCTATATATTAAAACTTAGAAATAAACATGATTGATTAATGATTTTTTTTTTAATGAAAGCAAAAATGCACACAGATTTTCCTTTGTAAACGATTAAAGAAATAACACCCATGAGTTGTAGGCATGGTCAAAATAATAATAAAAAGTTGCCAGCAAAACATATTTAATAATAATAAAGATAGTGTTAACTTGTGGCCTTAGGGCACATGCTAAAGAAGCCAAAAAAAGAAATAGTCTCTAAAATTTTGTGCATTTAATTCATTAAAAAGTTAAATATTAAATGTAATGCACACATTCCAATAAATTATTTCTTTATTTTATTCATTAACTTGTGCCTTAAGGGCACAAGTTAACATTTCTCTAATAATAATAATAGTAATAAGTTGTGTCCTTAGGACATATGTTAAGCAACCAACAATAGAAACTTGTTCTTAAATTTTGTGTATTCAATTAATTAAAAGTAACAAAATTAAATTCAAATGCATTAATTACAGCAAAATATTTCTACTTTTGACTCATTAACTTAACATTTCCCTAATAATAACAATAAAAATAAAAAATTGAATTTGGGAGAAAAGTTGATCACATTTTTATGACACCGATTGCATGATTTGAGTTTGTTTAGATTGATTTATTTGAACATATTCACTTACATAAATATTTGACACTATATAACAGAGATAAAATTATGAAAGCACTTTATGTCATGTTCATATGGTATTTTTAACTTCTTTTTCTTTCAACGTCAACTTATTTTTGTAAACTTGTTAATAAGTTAGGAAAACAACTTATATTTATATGAAAATAAATTTGTCGTTATTTTATTTTCATGTTATAGAAATAGATTTTGCACTAATACGTATATTATATAATAAACGTTTATACGATAAGTGTTTAATTAAGGTGACTATTGAAATGGGGACAATAGCTAACTCCTAAGCCTAGGATCTGTCTATGATCTGAAAGTGAAAGCCAAAATTGCTCCAAATAAACGGTAAAAAAACTAACACTAATAAATAAAAGAAAAGAAAAGTCCATAATAATTCCAAAAGTCTGAAGATTCTGCAAATATACATGAAGTTAACTAAACCAAAAAAATTGCATGGCATGTCTAGTCAAAATACTGTTCAGTTGCATCAGCCATTAATCATTTCTCAATAACCGTGAGAAAATTAACTGTCTCAACAGAATAACTGTCACCACCACCACAACACAAGAATCAATCTTGTTACTAATAATTTACATATGATATAACATAAATTTAAATGTCCTCCTGATATGATATGATATCTCTAGGATTCATTCATTCATATTCAGAGTGTCTTGAAATTTGTGCAACAGAATAAGACTTTAGAGTCAAATATTATTATTAGAACAAAGGATCTAGAAAAAGATATGGTCTTATTTTGTCGGCATTTTCTGTCCTTTTGGCTTCCTCATCCATTAATTTTGCTACACTTTATTCATCATGTTCATATGTCACTTTAATTTGGTGGACTAGGAACCATGCCATAGAACAGAATCCCTTCATTCAAACCATCATTTTTTCATTGATTTATTCGTGCATAACACCCTTCTTTTCACTCATTCTGCTACTTGTTTCGAATTTCCTTCTATCTATACTAGAAAAGATTAAACCTTACAAAAGATTAAAATACAAAGGGTTAGTACATTGTAAGAAATAATTGAAAATATTTTAATAATAACTATTTCTTTACAAGGTGTGATTTGAAAGCTTACAACATGTTTGTAGACTTGTAGGGCAGATATGTGAAATTGATATTAATTTAAGGAACATGTGTTGTTGCCGAATCCATATGGATTAAGAAGCTTTTGTCGTTGGTCTTCTACGTCCCAAAATGGTCCATCAGTGTGCTGAAAATCATATATGCTTTTCATCATAATAAGGAAATGATGAAAGTACTTTCTGTTTTCTTTTTTCTTTAGGTAAATTAATTATTAAGTAAATATCCAATTTAGTCATTTAAACCGTAAGATTGTATCAATTGGATATTTACTTAATAATTATTACAAAATGTTAATCAGGTTTGTACCAACTCAACAACGTTATAGTCCCTCTAAAATTGCAGAATGTTAATCAGGTTTGTCCTTGTGCCGGTATTAGAGTGACTGTAACACTGATGAGTTGGAACTGTTAATGGTGCGTATTTAACTACTGTAAGTGAATAATGTCTTAGATCTATTTGATAACAAATTCAGACATAAAGATGAATCTTGATATTAAGGTGTTATAGACTTGATTAACATTTTGCAATTTCAAGGATCAATTCAAAATATCGATAATGTAGAGACTCTGTTGATAAGGTGCAAGAGATCAATTTTGATATTCTCATTAACTATTGTTTGGTCACTTGTATTCATATATTTAATATTTAATTGTTGAAGTTATTAAAGGGAAGTACCGTATTGGACTTGTACTTAGAAAAATAATGACAAAAATTATCAAACTTACTAAGTATGTTAATTACATAATTGTACCCCCTGACATCTCATGAGCCAATTATAATCATATAGTATCAAAATCTTATGATCTAAGGTACCTCAAAGAAGGTATTTGATCTCTGCCCTTGAAGAAAAATTGAAGTTGGATAATCCAAAACATAGTCATTATTAGCAGGATGGAAGCTTGTGGTAATTGTGTCAGCAAAAGGTGTGGCATGGTTGGAGCTGCATAATGGTACATGTGGTATTGGTGTTGATGGTGATGTTATGCTATTTAACCTCTGAAAATTCAGTGACAGAGTTTCATTTCATCATTAATAAATTTGTTTGAGTCAGCTAATATATAAATTCAAGTACATGAAAATTAATTACTGAGTTATATTTCCTCACCTGATGATCTGGTCTAACCAAGAGTGTGTCTAGGTCCATTGCAAAGTCAAAGAAGATTGGATTCACTGAAGCAAGTTTCATTGACAAGAACTGCATCAGAAATATAGAAGTTGATCAAGTTAGGCTTGTTGGTTTATGACTCAATGATTCAAAAGTACAACTTTTATATTTTTGGCAGCATTACCTCTACTTGATTTTGTAAGGACTGTACATAATTGATTATTTCATCCAACACAAGGGCCTTTCCAGTTACCTATTTAATATGAAACCAAATCAAATGTGGCTGTGAAAAGAGCCTACGTAAACCAATGTAAAACTGTTACTTCAAATTGAAGGCGTGACCGATACTGAATAGGTGTTAGTGTCTGACACCGACACAACATTGATACATACAAATAACTTCTACTTTGAAAATTATTACAAGGGTTAATGTGTCAGTATCAATGGCATGTCCGATATCTATGTCACTGCTACAGAAATACATAACAATCGCAAGTTTTCAAAAACAACTTTTAAAGTACACAAAAAAGATTAAAGGAATGAAGACTCACCCTATCACAGCCAGGCACAAGTTGCTGCAATATCTTCATTCTTTCACTTATTTTCTCTCTTCTCACCTGAAATCCATTTTTTTTGCAACATTATTTATTAACAATGAGACATGAACTTTGAGGCAATTGAGGAATTCCCTTTCAGTTGTAAATTTTTATAACCTATGTAGCTCTGGCACTTTTGTCCGGCAACACACTGACACATGTTATTACATTCATTTTTTAAAATTATTACAATGATATATGTGTCGGTGTAATGTTTGGTGTTTGTGTCTATGTTAGGTCTTCATAGATAAAAACTGTATTGCATACCCTTTCAGCAAGACTGTGGCTATCTGTTGCCTGACCCCTTCTTGCTCTGACATGGATATAACCAGTTGGAACTTCTTCAATATTTTTCTTTTGATCTTTCTTCTCTTCTTTTTTCTTCTCCTCTCCTTTCATCCCCTCACCACTACTCTTCTTTTGTTTTTTGCTTCTACCTTCTTTTGAGATATCCTACAAATACCACAAAGTAACAAAATCAATAACATGAAACAATATAAAAACATATTCAAAAAGGGTAAAGAAAAACTGCTTCAAATTTACCTTAGACAAGGGGCTACTCAAAGAAGTCTTATTTCTGATTCTTCTTTTCTTCTCCATAGAAGTAACTTTCTGAGTAACTTGTTCACCCTTTTCAAGATTGTCCACTACCATGGATGATTCAGGACTCTGGTTGTTACTTATGCTATTCTTAGAGTTTTGATCAACACAGCTAGTTTCTTGATTACTGAGAGAGAGTTCTTGATGATTATGAAAAAGATGAGAAGGAAGAGAAGTGTTTATATTGGTGAAGTATGTAGAGTCAACAAGAAAGGGTTGTTGGTATTGGTATGAAAAAGCTGCCATATGAGTTATCAAGATATGAGAGGACTCTTGAAAATGATAGAAGGAAAGGCAAACACTGGTTTCTGTTTCTGGTGTTGGTGATGATGATACTCAAAAGCAGCAGGTATCAGTGTTGGACTCAGTAGCAAAAGTTGGTCTGTCACATAAACTCAGAGGACAGACCTATATATAAACATATTGTGGCATATAAAATTAAAATAGCTGAAATCTTTAACCATTTAACTCATTCCCATGCAGAGAGACCAGTACATGTATATTTGACCGGTCTAATCTCATCAACCTCTATGTTTTTTCTCTAACATAACTTAATTGTCAATAATAAATGAACCCTGTGGACTGTGGTCATGAATAAAAAAATGTTCAATTGATTTCGTTGAGCAAATATTACCACCAACATAATTGTCTTTGACATGTCTAACTCTCGAGAGTAAGGTGATTTTGTTTGATATTTTTTTTTTTAAATTGGATTTCACTACGCGTAATTGGAGAGGCTGATCTCTCGAGTTGGTAAGACCGTAATGAGTGGTAAAACTATCACTCAAGAGATTTAACACCAATACATTATTATGTTTGGATTTGAACGATCATGACTTCTTGTTAACCTAAAAGAGATCTATTACCATGGTACTATTTGGATGACATTTGGGTGCCAACGTCATATAATATTGGTCAATCACAATGTCATAAGTGTACAAAAAAACAAAAAAATATTTCGAAAAGGAGAAGAAAATCATTTGTAACATTGTGGTTGATCAATGTCACATGACATTGGCACTCCAATGTACCCAAATGATGCCCCTACTACTATGTCATACAAGTGCTTTTGGATAGAAACAAAAGATTCTATTACTAAAATTTTGATATGTCTCTAGGCAACAAACATCTTAACGATAGAACCCTCTATTTTTTTTTATTGCTAACTATAATATGCCTAAGGCCATATGGTAAAGAACTTAAAATAGAAATTTTGTATTAAAAAAAAATAATGTTTGTACTTTTAAGAATTTGAATACACAACTTTTGAGACAAAATTATTATTCGAAGATCTTTAAAATGTGTCCTAAGTATTTTCCATAAAAACAAAAGAATCACTACAAAAAAACACATTAATGATGTTTAATAAACCTAACTGGTTAGATTTTGGGATTGCAAACAACTATGAGATCATCTTCATTTCTTTAGGTTTCATTTACAAGAGAGACAAATCCAAATAAAAAGGTCAGTAAGATCCAATTTAAAATAGTAATTTTTTTTAAAGAAATGCAGTGTAATCTCCTATTTTGTGTTACTCTCTCTTCAAATAAAACCATCCACTTTATAAATAAGAGTAAATCACACTCCCCTTCCTTGAAAGATACTTAAATTACACTCCTCTTCCTTCTTATGTTAAAATATACACTCCCCTCCCTTGAAAAATAGTAAAATTTAAACTCCGCTCCCTATAAGATACTTGAATTACAACTCTCACCCTTAATAATTAAATATACACTACGCTTTAATCTATTTTAAGATGAATAAATATTTTTATAATATATACTAATTTTGAACCATCATTTAAGTAAAAAATTAATTTATTCATACTTTAAGTGTCAATGATAATTAAATTTAAATATTTTGCTATTAATTTTATGATTTAGAGTATAAAATTAACTTTTAAGCAACCACACTTTATTGTCTTTAGTAATTTTTCACATATTTTAATTTTATTGTGGGTTGTTTCATATTTTATGATAGAGTTTAAAGATATATGTTAATAAAATTGTGAATAAAAAAGTAGCGAAAAATATGTATTTAATTTTGATTATATTAAAATAGATCTGCAATACTATTTTTCTCGAAGTGTGTTCAATTTTTTTTGTTGTTGCTAGATTAGTAGAAATAAAACAAATTATTAAGGGAGTAAAGTGTAGGTTTTGAAATAAGCGGGGATGAGAATGTCATTCAAGCTTCTTTTAGGGGAGGGGAGTGAAATATTTTCTAATATGTTTTGATTAAGAGGGGAAGAGAGTGTATATTTTAACATAAAAGGGAAGAGAAGTGTAATTCAAGTATTTTTTAAAGAACGAGAGTGTAATTTACTCTATAAATAACGAAGTTAGTCCTTTATAAATTTAAGAGTTGCAGACTTGTATATATACTCCTCAATTTATATAAAATTGAATTCTGTTTTCTATGCTATTTTCCACCATCTCTCATCTAAAGTCTTTAAAAAAAACAACTCTCTTCTAAAGTTCTAGGTTTTTTTAAGGGAATCGAGAGGTCCAGCTGTATCTTGCTTGCATAAATTTTCTTATAAATAAACTTGTACTTCTTAAACTTGTGGATCATTAAAAACGTTTACGACATTTTGTACCAGGGCAACATTTTTAAAATATGGCAATTTATGCTTTTGTTTCATGTATGGTCACTTTTGTTTTAATCCTTTGAAAATATTTTTTTATTATGTCGCTGTACCTTGAAGTTCTAATTACTTTAATCTTCGATGTTATATTCTCATTCAAGTTAGATGACGTGACAAAGATAACTGAAAACTTCGTTTTAAATTATATAATTGCAAAATAAATTGCTTTTTAAAATTTATTAATAACTCCATTCTAAACTCTTTATGGGTAATATGCGTTTTTGGTTCACGTAATATGATCACTTTTTAATTTTGATCGTTTTGAAAATAAATAAATATATTTTATCCTTCTAATTTAAGATTCTAATTTTTTTAGTCTTTGATGTCACCTTCTCAATATTTTAGATTACCTTGGATGAGAATGTGATATATTACATGAGTCAAAGAGGAATACTGAGAAGTTATATTACCCTTAAAAAGTTTGGAATGGACTTAATAGATTTTAGAAACCAATTTCTTTTGTCACCATAGAAACAAACACATACTTAATTATTTTACATGGGGTATTTGATGGGGTATTTGTTTCAAGTTTAAGAATGACATTTCAGAAAATACATGGATAGTGAATGACTATACCCATGTTTATTATAATGTTGAAAAAAATATATTTTATTGTATAAAGGTTCATGATAATGAAATAACTTCCTTTATTTCTATTGATTTATTCCCATGTGAGAATGTGGAAATGTGCATTCCCATAAAGTTATACCCAATTTTTTTAAAAATGTTGTTACTTTCAATTTTAGAAAGAATATTAAGTTATGTGTCAAACACTGTTTTTTTAAAATAATACTCGAGAACCAAATTTTCTATTTTCATTCTTAAGAAAGGTATGAATAATTTGTGTGTTAGCTAAACAAACCCCCATAGTTTATCTTTTTCCCTCAAATTATAGTTTTATCTTAAAATCATTGGAGTGATTGGGTATATCCACTATTGTTTTTGTTAATATTGAGAATATAGAAGCGCTTCAATTGTGGCAGGAAAAACGTTATTCATAAGGTGTCGGAGAGACAAAACTCAAGTTGAACTTTTATTGTGATTGTGATGTTACTCACTTGTAACGGTCCTTGCCACAAAAACCGGACAGTTATGTACCGGAAATTTCACATGGTAGAACAGTAGAAAATAAGAGTTAATAATCTTAAAACACCAGGCATTGTTTCTGGATGTTATGTTTGGTTGGTTGGATCTATACCTTTTTTTTTATATCCCTTATCCACGGGAAAAAAGGGAGTTATATCTCGTAAGTATTTTTCATCATTATAGGAATTAAATCAAGGTGAAAATGACATCATTGAGTAATTTCATTAGTTTTACATTATCAATTTATACAAATTAAATTCTTGAACATTTTGTTAGCGACTAAAATATCATTAATTCGCTAGAAACACGTAATCACATGTTCGCGGTCATGGTGCAAAAAAAAATTATTCTCTTTTTTGTGAGATTTTTTTTTGTATCCGGAGTTCGAACTTTGATCTTATATATATTATGCATTATCATTACCAACTGAGTTAAGTTTACGTGAGAATTTTTGCGAGATTGATTGAATCATATTGTAGCTTTTAGATAGAGGACTCTGTTTATTTACACGGGCCTCCTGTTCAATTTAAATAACAATCCAAACAAATTTCAATTTCATACTTAGAATAGAAGGTTTGAGTTTTTTGTCCAGCGTCAGCCTACCTTGTTCCACACTTTTTTTTTTGTTACATGTTCCACACTTTTTTGGTTACATCTTCTTCAACACTATAGTTTAAATTTGGTGAGGGAGAAGAAACCATTTATTCTTTGTATACAAGAGACTAAGTTACAAGTGTTCGACGCCTTTGACTGTCGGTCCATTTGGGGTGATGACAAAGTTGATTTCTCTTATCAACGTTCGGCGGGGGCCTCCGGGGGTTTAGTGACGCTATGGGACTTAAGTGAGGTGGAGGTGTGGTCGTCTGCATCTTTGGATCATGTTCTCGCAGTATCTGGTCGGTTTTTGAAGTCTGGGGAACAGTTTACAGTGCTCAATGTTTACACTCCTTGCGATACTTCTCGTCAACAGGTCCTTTGGAATGCCCTATCTTCTAGGATCGAAGCCCTGGCGGGCCAAAATGTTTGTGTTTGCGGAGATTTTAATGCCATCCGGAGTGCGGCGGAGAGAAGGAGTGTGAGTGGCGCGTTACACCAGGTAAGTATTGACAACTTCAACGGCTTTGTAGTCAACAATAATTTGGTCGACCTTCCGCTCCGTGGGCGCACCTACACGTGGTATAGGGGAGATGGGAGGACGATGAGTCAGATTGATCGTTTCCTTTTGTCTGACAACTGGTGCCTGACCTGGCCTAATTGTATTCAACTGGCTGAGTCCAGAGGGTTGTCCGATCATTGCCCCTTGGTGCTCTCAGTCGATTCCCAAAACTGGGGGCCCAAACTCGTGAGGATGTTAAAGTGCTGAGCGGATATTCCGGGCTATGACTCTTTTGTGCAAGATAAGTGGAGATCGTTTCAGATAAGTGGGTGGGGTAGCTTTGTCTTGAAAGAAAAGCTGAAGTTTCTGAAGTCGGCGCTAAAAGAATGGCATCATCACCATTCCAAGAATCTGCCGGCTAGAATCCTGTCGCTATAGGATAAAATAGCTTCTCTTGATTTGAAAGGGGAATTATCTGTGCTGACGGACGACGATATTCGGGAGCTTCACGGATTGACGGAGGATCTGTTTTCCCTTTCGAGAGCGAATTCTAGTATACGCTGGCAACAATCGCGCGTCCAATGGCTGAAAGAAGGTGATGCGAACTCTAAGTATTTTCATAGAGTTATGTCTAGCAAAAGGAGTAGGAACGCTATCCCGTTTTTCCTGGTGAACAGGGCGCTGATTAA
>Ga0315913_1000889_pt1 | contig 29946 bp, 9 predicted proteins | sample MpolsnodulesMG_FD_207736 | JGI IMG/M metagenome (GOLD analysis project Ga0315913, IMG submission 207736) | Medicago polymorpha root nodule microbial communities from Los Angeles, California, United States - small nodules | ecosystem: Host-associated > Plants > Roots > Nodule | place: USA...
CATTATACAGAACCATATATTATGGCCATCATAATTGCAAAAGTTCTTTATCAAACTCAGATATCACATTATTGGAACCTAATAATACTTCTTCTATGTTTCTTAGCTTCAATGACAGCCTCCAAGTCAAAGAACAATACCCTGCATTTTCATCACCACTTTCTGTACACACAAAACAAGAGCCTATAGAAGTTATTAATACCTATCATAATCACATTGCTCAAGACCAATTAACATCATCAGATTGCCCTCTCTCATGCGACTATAAACTTGAATTTGATTATTCCAGGCATGCTACTATGCTATCATCCACTAAATCTATTCCATTTTATGATGGATTTTAGTTACCTAAATTAGGTAAGTCTTGTATGGTGATTTAAGGAATATGTCAATTGTTAAGAAAATATGCAATTTATTCTCTAATGTTGTCTTTCAATTACATTTGAATTTGATTATGTAAAAAGTTAAATAATGCCTTGTGATTTAAAGCTAAATTATTCTGTTTCATCAAAAAAAGATTTTTTAATGGTTTTGTGTAGGTCTCTGAAATTCAGGAGTATTATTTGCTATTATTTGACAAATTGTGTATGTTATATTTAATTCATACATCGAGAAAATTGAACATGAGACAGAGGGACAACAAGCTGCACCATCAAGCCTTTTCCCAATGGCAAAAGCAATACTCTTGAAAACTAGCTAGCTACATTCGTAGATATTCTATTATGATTTTCTTTTTTTTACTATACTTGCTATAATGACTTGCTCAAGAAGTCATAGCACGGACACTCCTCAGATTAGACGTGTCCCGGTCTCTGACATTGACATTTATAATTACACTGAATTATGTAATTTTCTGAAATTATTAGCGATTTCGGCGTATCAGTGGTCGTACCGTGTTCGGTGTCCGTGCCCATATATGTGCTTCATGGAGTTTAATTTGTGCTATCAAGAGGAAAATCTTCCGCTGCCAAGGACGTGGATTTTGTGCAGCCTTTTCTTCCTTTTGGCATGTTTCCAGTTTGTAACCAAAGAAATATGAAAAGTTATACTTAAGGGTGGGCATGGTTCAGTTCGGGATGAAAACTGAACCAAACTGAACTGAACTGTTTGCTAAATTTAAAATAACTGAACTGAACTGAACTGTTTGCATTTCGAACTGAACTAAACCGTTTCAAACCGAACTAAATTGTTCCGAACTGAACTGAACTGTTATTATTGATACCTTTGAAAAAAATATGAAAAAAACAAATGAAATTGAATTTTAGTTATCGAACTGAACTGTTTCGAATTGAACTGAACTGAACTGTTTTGAACCGAACTGAACTGAACTGTTTTGAACCGAACTAAACTGTTTCAGTTCAGTTTCAAAACTGTTAGAATGGTTCAGTTTTTTTTTTTTTGGTTTAGTTCAGCAGTTCAGTTCAGTTTATGATTTTTTGCCCACCTCCACTTATACTTATATGGAGTATATATTTGGATTTTTACTAAATAAGAGATAGACAAACATCTTCACTCAAAAACATAAGATGTTAGATATATATGACACATATCTCTTATATATACATCATTTTACCTATTCATGGACGATACTAGTCTTAAATACTCGCAATTGAAACCAACAAAGCTGCAACTCTCCAATTAGCCATTCAGATAGTTATATACTTGGACTTTGAACGAGTAATTTTCAAAAGTGATAACTAGTATGTTATTAATGTTGTGCTTAATGTTTGTACGAGTGATCTTGGTACTTTTGTTTCTAGTTGCAGGTCTCTTCTTTCTTCTAATCCTAGCTCCAATATAGCTTTTATTCGCAGACAAACTAATAGAGTCCGTCTTAATTTTGTTAGAGCATATGTATTTCAGTCTCAAATTTTTAATTTATACCATATTAGGCGCAGAAAAATGTAGGACTTGTATTTATTTTTGTATTTTACTATTTTGTAAGAAATGCATGATAAATGTATCATGTAGAAGAAGAAGATCATTGACTAAAAATAAAAGTTTAGGTGAATATCACTATTCCTAAGAGCATTAACACTAATATTAGAAATAAATTTATCAAATTTTAACCTTAAATAATTGTCTTGGTTGTTGTAACGTAGGAATAGAATAATAAAACTATTTAGTTTTTTGTCAAAAAAAATAAAATAAAACTATTTAGCTAATTTACATGTATCTAAACATCAATAAATTGTATTGGTTGTAAACTACTTTAACACGAGTAACAATGATATTTTGAATTTGGAGCTAAACTCTAACATGGAGTTTAGTAAGAGACAAGTGAATGAGATTGTTTTTTGTAAAAAAAAATAAGGTCGCTCATGCTCTAATTCGATAAGCCACATTCCTAGTTGGTCATCATGATTTTAACGTTATACCTTCATGTATTTGGTCTTTGATATTTTTTCTTTTTGTAAATCAGGTATCCTCCGCTCGCAACCGCAAAAATTAATTCCTCAAGCATTATGGTACACAAATGGACGGGAAACTTTTTTCTAACAATTTTAACGCTAGATGCCCAAAACTGAATTCAAAGCGAGAACTTTAACATGTGTCATCTCATCTAAGCTCGGCAAGAGGGATTTAAGTTTGGTATTTTTTTTTTTAGAAGGAATTTAAGTTTGGTCTTTGACAAAGCTATAAGCTATTTCATGTTAAAAAAATTGTGTTACTTTTCATAAAATTAATTGAGAATTTTCGTCTGTGCTCCGGAGGATGTCAACCTGTCCTCTAGCAAAATCAATATGACGTCTGCTGATTTGTAATAATAGAAGTGAAGTGGTGTTTTTCCATTTCTTCACTTCACCAGCAAAATGTCAAACGACACCGTTTCATTTCTCTTCCTCATCACAATCTTCTTCAATTGCTTTCTCTCCACCAACACCTACTCCCAAATCCTTCTCCCAACTCAACTCCACCGTATCTCATCGCCGCTCACTTGTCCCGCGCCGGATCCCAGCCTTTACTACCAACCGGTCATCGGAATTGTTACTCATCCCGGCGACGGTGCCTCCGGTCGCCTCAGCAATGCTACTGATGCTTCTTACATCGCTGCTTCCTATGTTAAATTCGTTGAAGCTGCCGGTGCTAGAGTTGTTCCCCTCATTTATACCGATCCAGAGGAGATACTTCTCAAGGTATCACTCTCAATTTATTGAGTAGCCACAATGAAATGATTTGTAGTTATTGTAATGTCAATTCTTATAAGTAGTTACTTATCTCGTATACTATTTTGACTAACAAAATGCACAGTTAGAGACTATTGTGGAATTTTGATACATTGATGGATTATTGTAGCTACTCGTCACACATTCAAGGACAGAAATGACAATGCCCCTTTAGTTTATTGTATGTTTGCTTCCAATTTTGGAGAGGTAAAATTACTCCTTTGTGTTTGAGCAGCAACTAGTAACAAAAGATTAACAAAATGATAAGGCGCAATAATGAACAATGATGTGAATAATGCTAGCAACATTCATTCTAACAATCTTTCAACCACTTATTATCTTATTGAGAGAAATTCATGTGTCATGACTTTATGTGGATCTCATTGATTTTCAGTCTCATTTATTGTTTAACTCACTTTTAGTCAAAATCAATTTTTGTCGGAACAAACCATACGTCAGTACCTAGAATATAACTCTCTACAATTTAGTTGCCAAATTATGTACAAGTAATAAGTAATCTCTAAAGTATAATGTTGTGAATTCGGACTCAAAACTCACACCAATACAAACTATGATGTGTGGAGCAAAGGAAAGTAGTAACCACAATCAAAGTGAACACAAGCAATAACAACAATAACAACACCTAGATCTAATCTAGGGGAATCAAAGTGAAAAGCACAAAACCACAAGCAAAAGATAAAGAGAGAAGAGAAACACACACCAAAGATTGTTGACCCAGTTCGGTCCAACTTGACCTAATCTGGGGGAGAGATTGATCTCTCCGATCCACTATCAAAGAGTTCTTACAAAGAGATACAAATGGGTTACAAGGAATTAACTTCAACAAACTCACAAAGAACAACCCTAATTTCTACCCATTTTCCCAATCTCACCAAAGAACAAGACACCAACCCAAGAGAACTCTGATCAAAGACCCTCAACCCTAAAGTTACCTCCTTTGATTTCCCAAGTTTTCCTCTCTTGAAACTCTCTCTCCCTTCAAAAATGAGCTGAAACACTTAAATAGTACACAGACACTGTCAAAATCGTGACACGTTTTGCCAAATCGTGACACGGTTGGTGCATACGACCCAAGGTACGACCAACCTTATCCTGAAAACTTGCCCAGCAAGCCAAAAATCGTGACACGTTTTCCCAAAATCATGTCACGATTGGACACTCATAAAACATGCTCTCGGCACTACCAAAATCGTGACATGCTTGCCAAATCGTGTCACGATTTCTATGTTCCTCACAATCACAAATTGAAGGCATACACAACATATATGAACTCCGTTATTGTATTGGTAAATATATGAAAATATGTATGTTAGTCCCTAACATTTTAAGACTAGGAACTAAAGTGCGGAATTCATATTTATTATTTTTATATATTTTTGAGATTAAATTGGAAAGAGCAACACTTTAACACTAAATTGATAAGTTATTCGAAGAAAGTTAAATAGTTAGTCAGTTATCTTTTTCTGTTAGCTTTCAGTTAGCTTGAGTTTCCGTTTTCTACTTCTTTGCTTCAAGTCAGGCTTGTGATTGTGTATAATGACTTCACCAGATTTAATAGATTTTCAGAAGAATATTTCCAATTTCAAAATTAGGTATGAGAAGTTGCTCACTTACTCTCATCATTTTCTTCTTTCCTTAAACATCCTCCAATTGCTGCTGCATTAGCCGTATTTGAATGTAATTTTTACAATATCTATGATTGCAGCATGGTCACAATTTTAAACTTCGATTAACTCACAAAAACTAGCACAATCAGACTTGTATTACAAAGGAAATTTGCAACGCAAGAAAATGAATGAGTTTGTTGATGGTTCAATTAAGAAACATCCCTCAGATGATTCTCTCTTTGCTGCAAGAAAATTTGCAATCTGATTTACTTAATTATCATTGTTCTTTTATCGTTCATTAGCAACACCAATAGATAAACCTAAAACGAGAATAAGTGTAGACTGTGAGGATAAAATTTAAAGAAAACAGGTTATATTCTTAATTTTACTTATAGAAGTTCTGGTAAGTCTGTACCGCTTAGTGTTGGACTGCAAAAAGTGGGGAAGAAAAAACTCTTTCAGATTCTGTGTCCACGTAAACTTTTATTATTTTTATATATAGAAATGTTTGTGATGATATTGAGTACATTTTTGCACTCACTGCAGAAGCTCGGATTGGTAAATGGGGTTCTCTTCACTGGTGGATGGGCTAAAGATGGGTTATATTTTGAAACTGTTAGAAGAATATTTAAGGTATCTGTTTATTACTGTTAATATTACTATTCTAAAGGTTCTGTGGTAACGTAAACTTCTATTACTATTCTAAAAACTGTTAGATTCTGTGGTAATGTTAACTTTTATTACTGTTAATGTTACTCCCGTAGTCATATACATGCATTTGTCAGAAGCCTCAGTACTCCCCCCAGTGCAAAGGTACTTTTTGCGCCTAGGGTGTACCGATGCTTCTAGAATACGAAGTATGAATAGAGGATGGAAGAGTTGTTATCAATGACTTGTATTGCTTGTAATTTTGGTAGATGTGTTTGTTTCACAGATATCAAGGAATGCATTGTTGATGTATGGATTACTTTATGCTCTTTTGATTTTCACATAAGTTGTATTATTTGTTGGTGCAGAAAGTTTTAGAGAAAAATGACGCTGGAGACTACTTCCCATTATACGCCACCTGTTTAGGCTTTGAACTTATATCAATGATCATAAGCGAGGTGAGTTCGCCTTCTTATAGTTGTATCATTTCTGACTTTATAAAAAAATCTCCCAAGGGGAAAAGTTTGCACAATAGTCAGATACATGCGTAGTGGCCACAACTTTACTAGTTTGTCTTGTGTATAACATACATTTTACCCACCATTTTGCTTCTAAGTGGATACAGTTTATATGTCTTCTCATGTTGCCACGTGCTGTTAACATTGCTGTTTATTATTTTGTTTGGTTTTCAAATTCCGAAAGTAGAAATATTAGCTATTGTGTCGAATTGGTATTGTTTATTTATTTTATGTATATGTTGAATAATATTCATGATTTGAAATGTTGAGAAAAGTTGAAGACTTGTTACAATTTACAGCACATTCAGTCCTTCTCTTTCTACATTTACAAGTTTGGCCTTTTTTCTTGATCATAGGACAATAATATTCTTGAAGAATTTAGTGCAAGAAATCAGGCAAGTAGCCTTCAATTTGTGAAGAATGCCAATATAGAAGGATCTGTATTTCAGAGGTAAACAATCTATGTAAATAGTATTTTTATGAAGTTGCACTTGGATCTCTCATTTGACATAAAATGAGGTTGGAAGGTGGGCTTTAAACTTAAATTGTTGTCTCAATCTTCCCTTCAACAGATACGCTGAAGAATTGGCCAACTTTTATTTGTTGATGTTTTCTCGATACCAATTCTGGCGTTTTATTTACCCTTCTTTTGCAACAGATAATCCCCTATCCACTAAATTCCTTCTAGTTTTCATTTCTTCATTTTGATGAATTTCTTCTTTTGTTTTACTTTAAAAAAATATAGAGCTCTTATTTTGTTATCTTTATTATACCACTATTATCAATGACAGAGCATTCATCTATGAGAGAATTTCTTGTGTTGACATAGACCTAACACACAGCATTAAGACTCGTCAATTCATTAGCTTGAAGATGATTCCTATATTAGTTAAACACACTTGATTTCTGACATAATCGGTGACAAATGGAATGGCTTTCATTTAGCCATGGATGAAGTAAGAGAGGAAAAAGAAAATGGATGAAAAATATAAGCATATTTAGAGAAAGATGATCAAGAAATACAACAGAAAGGATAGAGTGAGACACACATAAAGAGGAGTCAGAAGATTAGCAATGTCATTATACAAGAAATTCTCTTAATCAAACCTGGAAATTTCATTCCACATTTTTTTTTAAGGATTCATTCAGACCCGTTAAGTCTGTTTATACAACAAACCATGCGGGTTTTTTTCTAAAAACTTCTATAATTCAAAAGTCTTTAATTTACTCATTCCTTAACATTTTGTCACTGGGTTTAATATTCAAGTTATGACCACTTCTCGTTTCCTGCAGATTTCCTCCAGACTTGATAAAGAAGTTGACTACAGATTGTCTTATCATGCAAAATCATCGTGTGAGTATACATAGACATAGTCAATAAGCTTCAAAATGATAAATTTTCATAAATTGGAGTATTCATCTACTAGATCCATATCGTTGATAACCAATTTGGTTTTATGTTGGGTAGATCAACTGTTGAAGTTATACACTTGGTATGGAGACTAATAGAGAGATATTGGGTATGCGAGGGATGGAGGCATATGCATGGCTTTCATTGGTTTAGAAAAAGGTGTATGATAGAGTATCTAGAATGGTTATGTGAAAGACTCTAGAGAAGAAAGGAGTTTAATTGTCTGCATTTAGATTGTGTTTAATGAACATATCCAAAATGGTGCCTCTGTATATGCTTTATGAAAATGATTTAGTCTTAGTTTAGTTACACTGTCAATGTACAAGGGAGATGAGAATGTTACAATAGATTAATGTTATACGAGACAAGATAGGATTAGAAATGCAATCACTAGAGAGAAATTTGGGGCAGCTTTCATTTTGAACGATATGGTAAAGTCTCAACTTTGATGGTTTGAGCATGCGTGAGGAAGAGTTGTAAAGGCAATAAATAAGGAGGGTTTAGTATATAGATAATAGTGCAATAGTTAGAGGTATAGGGAGACCCAGGAAAACCATACGCCAAACTATTGTGAGAGATTTATGGGTGAATAGTCTATTTTAAAATTGAATACATGACAAGGTTTTATAGGTAGCTTATGGCATGTCTTCATTCTCTAGTTACTTGGATGCTTTTATATTTCCAAAGTTGTCATTATTGACTCTCTTAGTTCTTGAAAAACAAAGTTCAATGAAGTTTATCATATCTACATGTTTGAAATTTAGTGCTATGTTTTTATATCTAATTTTGGTTATGACAGTATGGCATATCCCCAGCAAAGCTCCTGGGCAATAAAAAATTATCCAGTTTTTTCGAGATCTTGACAACTTGCAATGATGAAGATAACAAGGTATTCAATGTTTATTCATTAAGGTATTCAATGCTATGTTCTCATATGAGTTGATATGGTTCGTAAATCGATCTTTCTAATATCATAACCTTTAATGAGCTTCCTTCATGAATAAAATCTAATACCAATTGTAATTGTCTTAGGTTTATGTTTCTACAGTACGTTCACGTAACTATCCGGTGACTGGCTTCCAATGGCATCCAGAGGTGAATAATAGTTTTTCCTGTGCGGACTCTGATTGCAGTATTGTTAATTTCAATTCCCAAATACTGTTTAGTCAAGCTCATAACTACAGTCATGCACTACTTTTAGTTCATCTTTATTATAGCTATGTAACATCCTTGTTAAATGATGCAATAGAAAAATGCTTTCGAATGGGGCACACCAAGTATTCCACACACGGAGGATGCCATTCGGACAACTCAGTATGTAGCAAATTTTTTAGTCAGGTCAGGACCCCAGAATTTGATAGTATCGTCATCTGTTTACAGTGATGTGAAGTATTATTGACCATTTATGCTTATCTTTGAGACACACTTACTAGCTGTGAACGATTCAGTTCCATTTTCTATGTTTTTCTTCTCATACTTATCAACGGCTAACTTGACATTTTTCTACTTTCACTGATCTGGTTCCAGTGAAGCGAGGAAATCCTCAAATAGACCTGTAGCTCAGGAATTGCGAGACAATCTCATTTACAATTACAGACCCACTTATTGTGGGAAGGCAGGGTAAGCCCAAGATTTCTTTGAAACTTTGCCATTTTTATGTTTTGCATGTGAAGTTGGCTTATGTATATGTTTGTGCTTCTTGTAGGAAAGGATTCGATGAAGTTTATATATTTGAATAAGTCTAAATGCTGAATATATTATTGTGCACGATAATCTGGCGTATGATTGTATAATTGTATTGGTATTGAGTGAGTTTGGGCGCACATCAAACCGGAGCTCAAATTTGTTGTTTTCCTGTTGACCGTGCATCCGAACACATGAAAACTGGTAAATATTGTATACACAAGTCTGTATCCATTATTTTGTACAATAATTGTTGTATGATAACATTGTACCATATAGGTTCAGCATTACCCCTTTGTATCCTGTTATTGCCTTAGTTTTTGGCCTCTGTTAATGCATGGCTAAAGATAGCTTGTAGGGGATTACGTAACTTTTTAATAACATGGTGTATTTTTTAGAACTGTTTTAGTGTTGAAGACTATTTTGTAGCATGTGATTATTGTTTTCTATATATGTATGCCAAGGTATAACATTGTAAATGAGGGTGTGTTTTTTGAGGGGTTTGGAGTGGAAGGTGAGAAAATGAGGGTTTTTTTTTTTTTTTTTGACGGGTTTGGAGTGGAAGGTGAGAAAGGTGGTGAGCTGATGTTTGATTCTGAAAAACATATATATAACTGTATTTCTTATTATATAATCCGAATGCGGGAAAGGAAAACACACACTGGATTATATTATACAATCCGAATGGAGGGCACGCGAGAAAGGCGGAAGATGAGAAAAGAAATTCTCTAAAAAAAAAAATAAGCCTAAGTGTTTGGCCTAATTAAACAAAGCTATTTTATTACAACTTGAATCAAATAAAACAAGGCAAATTAGCAGCATGTCATGTGCCCAAGCCTTGTTCTTTATTCTTGAAACAAATTTTTAACTCTTAAAAATTTGGTTTCATGTTCTATTCAAGCTTCACATCAAGTGTGGACTGGAGTTTAATTTCATTTTAGTGTATTAGAGAATTTGTTGAATCCTGGTCATTTTGTTGCTTAGGCAGGTTGTGCATTTTTAAGATATGCATTTTTTAGGATGATTGCTCAATCCCCTGAACTGCAGCATTTTACGAGAAGGATATGTTAATGTATTTTATCAAATAATACTCGAACTGTATTTTAACAGATTTGACATACATATGAGTGGATTGAAACATAATCTTTTTTAAGTTGTTAGATTAAGTGTTTGTTTGGTTATATGGTGACAATAATTATTTTTGAGTGAATTGATTTTGTAAAATTGATTATGACTAAAAACGAGTTGGAGGTAAAGTGATTATGCTTGAATGCATTTGTGTAAAATTAAATTGAATTCGTATGTAAAAGTCAATTCTAAAATAAAATAAAATACTATAGTTTCTAACTTAAAGTCTAATGAAATCTGAAGGTAAAATCAATAATATTCAAAATCATCTGAACATGTCATGACAAACTCAATACTTAATCTTATCCTCTTTAAAAGTGGAACCAAACATGAAGCAACATTAACACCTGTTCAATTACACTTTCAAATATAAAATATTACTCTCTAAACTCGAGTATCACACGATCCACAAATTTTGATATTTTAATAGAACCGTGATCTTCTGCGGGGGATGGGAGATTTTCTTGTGTTTTGAAAAAACGAAAATGATTTATCCTATGTACTCCAAAGAGTGAAGTGGGTCCTGTGACAGTGATGTCTTAACGTGTTTTTCAGCTTTTGTAACAAAAATAAAACGTGCTTTTCAGCTTCTATCATGGAGTCAAAAAACGACACTGATTAGTTACTTATAAAAACAAAACAGTGATGTAGTAATGAAAATCAATCACTTCAACATGTCAAACGTAGTTGTTTTGTTTCTCTTCCTGATCTCAATATTCCAATGCTTTCACTCCACCAATTCCCACTCTGGAATCCTTCTCCCAACTGAACTCCACCGTGACTCCTCGCTGGTGAGTTGTCCGGCACCGGACCCTAGTCTTTACTACCGGCCGGTTATTGGAATTGTTAGTCACCCTGGCGACGGTGCCTCCGGTCGACTCAGTAATGCAACTGGAGCTAACTATATTGCTGCTTCTTATGTTAAATTTGTTGAAGCTGGTGGTGCTAGAGCTGTTCCACTTATATATACTGAGCCATGGGAGATACTTCAAAAGGTATCAATTAATAAGCTATTTAGTTCATGTTTGGTATCACATTAGATTTGTCAGAATCACCACGTTGAGCCTACACTTTGTAGCTTTTGCAAAATCGTATGCTTCACTTTGATTTTGGCAAGTCTAGTAGTCTACTGTGATACCAAATGTACACCAATGTATATTTTATTCTGTTTTAGGGGGAGGTAAAATATGTTTTGGAGGTTATTGTCTAGAATTGATTCTAACTTTAAGTTATAATTGATTCTAGCATATTTGACTTTACATTCAACTAACTTTTATTCAAAATCAATTTTCTTTCAAAATTAAATTTTGTCAACGCAGAACCAAACATATAACACTCTCCATTTTAGTTTTCAAAAGTGATTTGTCTGAAGTTCAGTTAAGGACAAAATGTTTCAGAGAACCTAAGTTGGAATCCCAACTAGAATAATCTTTGGTCTTGGTTAGACTTACTTACCTTTCGATTGAATTCGGGATTATCAGGGCTCCTTCTCCTAACAAAAAATATATATATACACAAATAATAAATAGTTCCTGAAGTGTTGTTCTAGTGTATGGAAATCAATATGTTAGACACCAAAATGTTTTACTCTTAATAGAGAGAAGGATTTGATACTTCTTATTTTGATATGTTTTAGAGACTGAATTGGAGAGAGTAATATTTAACACTAAATTGGTGATTTATTAAAAAGTTAATCAGTTTGTTAGTTATGATTTTCTGTTAGCTTTCAGTTAGCTTGAGTTTCTATTTTGTACTATTTTGCTTCAAATCAAGCTTGTGATTTTGGATAATGACTTCGCCAGATTTAATACTTTTTCAAGGGAGTTGAAGAAAAAAAATTCAGCATTTGTATTAATTGGTTAAGAGAGAATTGGATTCTTATCATGAAAATGAATATAGAAAAGCATTTAATGAAAGTATTGGATTGCAAAAAACAAAGAAAAAAAATCTTTTTTATACTCCAATCCATGTTAACCATAACCGTTATATCTTTTAGTCCTTGAAATGTTTGTGATGATTTTGAGTACATTTTTTCACTGACTGCAGAAGCTCGAGTTGGTAAATGGGGTTCTCTTCACTGGCGGATGGGCTAAAGAAGGTTTATATTTTGAAACCGTTAAAAAGATATTTAAGGTATTGGTTTATTATTATCATTTTATTCTAATACTTTCATACTCATATAAATGCATCTGTTACAACCCTGAGTACACCTTAGTGAAAAGAGTCTTTTTGTTTTTCCGAGGCTTCTAGAATACAGTATATGAATAGAAGGTGGAAAAGTTGATATTGTTGACTTGTATTGCTGGTAGTTTTGTGAGATGAGTTTGTTCTCAAGATCTCAAGGAATGTTTTGTTGATGAATTGATTTATGCATTTATGAATTTCTCATGAGTTGTATTTGTTTGTTGGTGCAGATCGCTTTAGAGAAAAACGACGCTGGAGACTATTTCCCAGTATATGGTGTGTGCTTAGGCTTCGAACTTATATCAATGATCGTAAGCGAGGTGAGTTAGCTTTCTTTTAGATTTTATCATGTCTGACTTTCTTTATAAAAAAATTCCCGAGAAGAAAAGTTTGCAGATAAGTCGATACATGCCTAGTGTCCACAGCTTTACTAATTAATCTTGCGTATAGGAAGTGTCTTACCTACCATTTTGCTTCTGAGTGGATACAGTTTATATGATATCTAATTATGAGAACTGGGTTGTGTGCAGTCACAACCCTGCAGTCAGCCACATCTGAACCGTCCGATCAAAATCTGCATTGAAATCTAGATTGTCGATCAAAGATCATACAGTCCGCATGTGGCTTACTGTGTACAGTCACACTGCATACAATCTAAATCCCTTATTATGTTTCGTTGTGCTGTGAACGTTACTGTCATAGTTTCATTTGGATTTCAACTTCTTAACACGGAGAAAGTAAAAAGATCGGCTATTATGCCGGCTTAATATATTTTATTTATTTTATGCTTATATTGAACACGTTGAACAATAATATATGATTTGAAATGTTGCAAAAAGTTGAAGACTTCTGACAAGTTATAGCACATTCCAGTCCTTTTTTTTCCTTTTATGTTTACAAGTTTGGCTGTTTTTTCTTGATGATAGGACAATGATATTCTTGAAGAATTTAGTGCAAGAAGTCAGGCAAGTAGCCTTCAATTCGTGGAGAATACGAAAATAGAAGGATCTGTATTTCAAAGGTAATTGTATTTTTCTGAATTTTCACTTTGATCCCTCAATAGGTTGATTAGTATGGCTAGCTATCGCTGATGTGAGCCATCTCTCCTTTTTATCGCGTGTTGAAATCTACTTGTTGCATTCCCTTCTCAATTGGTTTGCCATGTGTACCACATCAAACTCTTCCAAATTGTAAGACATTCTATTTTCTACTGGATATCCATATTAACAGTCAAATGCAAAAGCTATTTAGATAAACTCTGAAACTAACTTAGGAAGTGTGTCTTTGTTGTCCAAATTAAAATTATTGCTTTTAGCATAAGTGAAAAGCTCAACTAGTTCCTACCTATAAGGCATTATCAGATTTATCAGATGGCTATGCCTTTCCAGCTATGAAACATGAGAAGATGGTGACAAAAGAAATGGTTTCAGTCATTCAAAAGTCTTTAATTTAGAGGTTCTTTAACATTTTGTAACCGAGTTTAGTATGAAAGTTATTAACCACTTCTCTTTCCCTGCAGATTTCCTCCAGACTTGTTAAAGAAGTTGAGTACAGATTGTCTTGTCATGCAAAATCATCGTGTGAGTACATATATAGACATAGTCAATTAGTTATTCCATAACATGAGGCTATATGCCAAACTGTTGAGAGAGGTTTTTAGGTAAATGAAATGGTCTATTTTGCAACTTAATGCATGAAGGTTTTATAGCTAGTCCGTGGCACGTCTTCCATTCTTTAGTTACTCAGCTGTTTTTAGGTTTCCAAAGTTGTCATTATCGACTCTACCTTAGTTCTTGGAAAACAAAGTTTAATGAAGTTTATCATATATACATGATTGAATTTTAGTATCATGTCTTACATCTAACTTTGGTCATGACTCATTACAGTATGGCATATCCCCAGGAAAGCTCCTGAGCAATCAAAAGTTATCTAGTTTTTTCGAGATCTTGACAATTTGTTCCGATGAAGATGATAAGGTATTCAATGATATGTACCCTTTATGAGGTGAAATGGTTTGTAAATCGATCTTTTTCATATCATAATTTAATGAGCTTCTTTCATGAATAAAATCTAATACCAATTATACTTGTTTTAGGTTTATGTTTCCACAGTACGTTCACGTAACTATCCCGTGACTGGCTTCCAATGGCATCCAGAGGTTAATTTCGATTCCCAAATCTTGTTTAATTAAGATCAGAATGGCAGTCGTGCACCACTTTTAGTACATCTTTATTTTGGTTATGTAACATCCTTGTTAAATGGGCTTATAGAAAAATGCCTTCGAATGGGGACCAAAAAGTATTCCACACACGGAGGATGCCATTCGGACAACTCAGTATATTGCAAATTTTTTGGTCAGGTCAGGACTAAAGTATTTTATAATGTCTTCATCCATTTATTGAATTTATGCTTACTGTTTACAATGGTGAGAAGTATAATTCACCTTTTATGCTCTCGTGCTTATCAACGACTAACTTGACGTTTTTCTGCTTTCACGGATCGTTCTCCAGTGAGGCGAGGAAATCCTTGAACAGACCAGTTGCTCAAGATGTGTTAGACAATCTCATTTACAATTACAGGCCCACTTATTGTGGGTATGCAGGGTAAGCCTAAAATTTCTTTAAGACTTTCTATTTTTATGTTTTACATGTGAAGTTGCTTATGCAGATGTTTATGCTTCTTGCAGGAAAGGATATGATGAAGTTTATATATTTGAATAAGTCTAAATGCTGGAGATATCATTGCACATGCTAAGTTGACGTATGTTTGTATAATAATAATAAGGGAAATGCTAACTAGTGTCCGGGGCACTAGTTAGCATTACCCTAATAATAACTGTATTGGTGTTGTGCGAACTTGGGACCACGTTAAACCCGAAATTTGTAGCTTTGTGGTTGAACGTGCATCCATTATTATTCTTCTTGTAGGAAAGGATATGATGAGTATGTACTATGTATCCATTATTATGCACAATAAGGTTAAAGCTATTCTCCTTCAAAAAAAAAAAAGTTTTAAAGCTATTCAAATAGACAAAAACTAAATACATTCTAAATATTACTTTTAAGATAAAATACATCTTTTATATTTAAAAGATAAACTTTGCCTATTGAAATAGGCATAAATGCAATTTTGGTTCACCATTTTTAATTGCGTGATTTTGGCCTATTATTTCAGAAATTTTGACCAGTTCATTGTCTTAACCATCCAATTTAATGAAGTGACAATTTATTGCTTATTCTCAACCCTTTTAATCATTTTATTTGATCTTTGTATGCCCGAGCATGAATTATTTTAACACCTATTTTTTGAAGACTATAAGTAATTAGATCCTTTAGGAGGATAAAAGTTAGCATTTTGCTTAAAATATTAATCACAAGTTATGAAGTTTCTTAACATTTCACTTATCTTTATAGAGCTGTTAGCCTAATGGGAAAGTGCAAACAACGGTCTCTAAACATTTGTTACGAAATTAAATATAGTAAAATTATTTTAAAACTTTTTTGAAACAAATAGTATTATTTTTTTTTAACAAATGCTTCTAGAGCATTAGTTAGCATGATCATTTTTAAAATTAATCAAATTTAATTTTTATATATTTTAATACTAGAATAAGTGACCTTAAAAAAGGAACTTGTATACGTGATCTTCTACAAGTTGCATTAAAATAAGGTCTCTTATTGGTGACTCTCATTTCTTCAATTGTCACACTCTTCACTTCTCCAACATGTCAAGCCACCTTGTTTTGTATCTCTTCCTTATCACAATCTTCCATTGCTTTCTCTTCTCTAACTCTCACTTAGAAATTCTTCTCCCAACTCAACTTCGCCGTATCTCATCGCCAGTCAGTTGTCCTGCACCGGACTCTAGCCTATACTACCAGCCGGTCATCGGAATTCTCAGCCATCCTGGTGATGGTGCCTCTGGTCGCCTCAGTAATGCTACTGACGCTTCCTACATCGCTGCCTCATACGTTAAATTCGTTGAGGCAGCCGGTGCTAGAGTTGTTCCACTTATCTATACTGAGCCATGGGAGATACTTCTCAAGGTATCACTCTTACAATAAAACATCATTTTTTTAAAGATGTTTGCTTTCACTTTTATTGATTATTTGACATGTTTATATATTACCGAGAATAATTGATTTTGTCTATAGAATTGATTTCACTCCGTCACTTTTGCTCCTCAGTATATAAATCTAGTCACACTAGATTTGCTGAAGAAGGAATTTTTATGACTGGCCTTGCCACATGGCACTTAGTTGCCATGTCATCAATGATCGATTGCAACATGACCGCGATATTAAACCCTAATCTTGTTAATGATTCCATTAAGAAACATCGGACAAATGATTCCCTCTTTGCTGCAAGAAAACATGCAACAGTCTAGTTTTGTCACATGAAATTGAAGCAAAATCCAGTGTTTTCTAGTAACTGATTAAAGATCTTTCATATATGCTTTGTTAACCTTACTGTTATTTTTTAATTCTTAGAAATATTTGTGATGATATTGAGTACATTTTTGCACTCACTGCAGAAGCTTGAATTGGTAAATGGAGTTCTCTTCACTGGTGGAGTGGCTAATGATGGTTTATATTTTGAAATTGTTGGAAGAATATTTAAGGTATCTATTATTACTGTTATTATTATTCTAATACTCCCATAGTCATATATACATGCATTTGTTAGATACAAAATACGAATAGAGGGTCGAAGTGTTGTTATCGATACTTGTAATTATGTTAGATGAGTTTGTTTCCAAGATGTCAAGGAATGCTTTGTTGATGTATTGATTTATGTATTTTTTTTAATTTCACAGTTGTGTTTGTTTGTTGGTGCAGAAAGTTTTAGAGAAAAATGATGCTCGAGACTACTTCCCATTATACGCCACATGCTTAGGCTTTGAACTTATAACGATGATCATAAGCGAGGTGAGTTCGCTTTCTTATAGGTTTGTCATTTCTGAGGGGATGCAGCGTATATGATATCTTCTTATGTTACCTTGTACTGAAAACATTGCTTTTCATAATTTCTTCTAGATTTAAAATTCTCAGCACATATTTCTCAAAAGTAAAATTCCGAACACGAAGAAAGTAGAAAGATTAGCTATTATGTCAATAATTTACAACACATTCCAGCCATTTTTTTGTACTCTTACAAGTTCAGCTGTTCCTTTTCTTGATGATAGGACAAAGATATTCTTGAAGATTTTGAAGCAGAAAATCAGGCTAGCAGCCTTCAATTTGTGGAGGACGCAAATATAGAAGAATCTGTATTTCAAAGGTATATTGTAATTTCTTGTATCCTCAATGGACATGCTGAGGAATCGGCCATCTTTATTTCGTTGGTGTTTTCTCTATATCAATTCTGGTGTTTGATTTACACTTATTTTTGCAATAGATAATCCCTGTCCGTTAAATTCCTTCTAGTTTTCATTTCTTCATCTTGATGAGTTTTTCTTGCTTTAAAAGAAACAGAACTCTCATCTCCTTGTATTTATTATACCACTATTATCTAAGAGAGAATTTCATGTATTAACACATAGCATTAAGAGACTCAACAATTCATTAGTTAAAACATGATTCCAATAAAACATATCATATTAGCTAAATACACTTGATTTCTGACTTGGTTGGTGACAAAAGAAATGGCTTTCAATTTAGCTCATAGATGAAGTAAGAGAGAAGAAAAATAAAATAAATGTAAAATATAAGCATATGTAGTGAAGAAAGATGACCAAGAGGAAAGACAGAAAAGAGGGTGTGTGAGACACATAAAAAGAAGCCAGAATATGAACATTGGCACTATAAAAGAAATTCTCTCAATCAAACATATAGATTTCATTCAAACATGTTAAGTCGGTGTTTAGACAACAAACAATGTGGTTTATATTCTAAAAATTCCAATCATTCAAAAGTCTTTAATTTATACGTTCTTTAACATTTTTTCACTGACTTTAACGAGCAAGACATTAACCAGTTCTCCTTTCCTGCAGATTTCCATCTGACTTGTTAAAGAAGTTGAGTACAGATTGTATTGTCATGCAAAATCATCAAGTGAGTATATATATACGTAGTCAATAAGTCATTTCTCAACATGAGAAATTGTCATAAGTTATACCTCTAACAAAGTGTATGATTCTTCTTGATACCCTTTTCATTCCCTCCAACCTCCTATAACAGAATCCCCTTACACAATTCATTTCCTACTTCTTTCCTCTCACTCTTAGTCACATGAATATTCCCGTTTTTTCCTTCTCTATCTCTCTTAACATAACCTCTCCATACATACTATGGGCCTAGAGTCCTAGACAAATTATGTGCTAACTGTCTCTTTGAATTAACTTTCTCATCCCGTGTCCTATCACAATCTTCGAAAACACGTAGCTTCTGCCTAAATAGTTTGGAGCGGAAAATTGGAGAACATCTAATGCCACATGTCATACATTTCAAGTAACTTAGATCTATCATACAAAATGACAATAGAGGAAGATATTTCAAGTACATTATATAATACAACAAGATCCAAACAGCATGAGTGAGATGAGGAAATATTTCAGGTTTGGTCTACTAAAGAAAGTACCATTCAAGCTTAAGAGAAACATTTACCTTATAACTACCAAACCTGAAATTTTGTATGTGATTCGGTGTCAATTGGTAAGAACCAAGAAGCAAGTAAACTCAATGTACAAAGATACATTTTTTTTAACATTCTGATTATTTTGATGGATTATTGGTATACGAGACAAGATAGGATCAGAAATACAATCATTAGAGAGAAATTTAAGGGAGCTTCTATTATAAACAATATGGTAATGTGGTTTGGGCACACGTGAGGTTAGAGTCGTAAAGAGAGCTGGTGGCTATAGTTAGAGGTAGAGGGAGACCAAGGAAAACCATATGCCAAATGGCCTATTATTTAACTTAATGCATGACAAGGTTTTATAGATAGTTCACGGAATCTCTTCCATTCTTCAGTTACCTCGATGCTTTATGTTTCCAAAGTTTCCATTATTGACTCTATTTTAGTTCTTGAAAAACAAAGTTTAATGAAGTTAGCCATATAGACATGAAATTTAGTGCTATGCTTTTATATCTAGTTTTTGTCATGACAGTACGGCATATCCCCAGCAAAACTACTGGGAAATCAAAAGCTATCTAGTTTTTTCGAGATCTTGACAACTTCCAACGATCAAGATGATAAGGTAATCAGTGATATGTTCCCTTTATGAGGTGATATTGTTTGTAAATCGATCTTTTTCATATCATAACCTTTAACTAGCTTCCTTCATGAATAAAGTCTAATACCGATTGTACTTGTTTTAGGTTTATGTTTCCACAGTACGTTCACGTAACTATCCGGTTACTGGATTTCAATGGCATCCTGAGGTGAAAATGATTTTTCCTGCATGGGATCTGTGATTGCAGTATTGTTAATTTTCATTCCAAAATCTTATTTAATTAAGCTCAGAACTACAATCATGCACAACTTTTAGTTCATCATTATTTTAGCCACGTAACATCCTTGTTAAATGATGCGTATAGAAAAATGCCTTTGAATGGGGCTCACCGAGCATTCCACACTCGGAGGATGCCATTCAGACAACTCAGCATGTTGCAAATTATTTGGTCAGGTCAGAAATCAAGAATTTTATAATATCTTCATTCATTGCTTACTAAATTTATCCTTAGCATTTACAGTGATGAGCAGTATTATTGACCTTCTATGCTTTTCTTTGAGACACTCTTGCTAGCTATGAATGATTGAGTTCCATTTGCTATGTTTTTTTTCTGGTACTCATCAATACCTGACTTGACATTTTTCTATTTCATGGATCCGGTTCCAGTGAAGCGAGGAAATCCTTAAACAGACCAGTTGCTCAAGATGTGTTAGACAATCTCATTTACAATTACAGACCCACTTATTGTGGGTATGCAGGGTAAGCCTAAAATTTCTTTACAACTTTCTTTTTTTTTAGTTTTACATGTGAAGTTGCTTATGCAGATGTTTATGCTTCTTGTAGGAAAGGATTCGATGAAGTTTACATATTTGAACAAGTCTAAATTCTTTAGATATAATTGTGCATGTCAATTCAGTGTATATTTGTATTGTATTGGTGGTTGAACGTGTTTGGAGGCGTGTAAAACCCGAGCTCAAATTTTTCGCTTTCCAGTTGAACGTGCACCTGAATGCATGAAAACTTGTAAATAACATTGTTGTGTAGATGAATATGTATACATTACTATGCACAATAGTTGTTGTATGATAACATTGAACCAAAAGATGTACGAAAAGACATGTTATTAATGAACAAAAATTTTGCTTATTATTAACCCTTTGTATTGTATCTGTTATTACCTGGCCTGTGTGACTTTTCTGCTATTAATAAACCATGACTAAGATATGCTATTAATAATTGTTGATTGGTTTCACCATGAAAAAAAAATAAAAAACATTATTTGACCATTTCCTAGAAAACCACCAATCCTATGGTTGTCTCTAAAGTAAATTCCAATTTTTGCTTGCATGTTTTTAACCTATAGAACTTTTGATAAGTTGTAATATTAATTTTTCTTTTTATCATTTTTGTTTTGGTTTGAAACGACCCTTAAAAGACTGGAAGGGGTTGGAATATACTTTAGAACATTGATAGTTTTGGAAGGTTCAGTGAAATGTGCAAGTGAAAGTGATGTTCTTGAGATTCATGGTCTTTCCGTGGGGCGCAAAAAGACAATGATTTCCAATACATAAAGCAATAATGTGGTTACTTCCATTTCCATTTTTACACTTCACTTTCCAACATGTTAAACTATGCCATTTTGTTTCTCTTCTTTATTGCAATATTCCGATGCTTTCTCTTCACCATTAGTTGTCCACTGCCTAACCCGAACCTCTACTACCATCCGGTCATTGGAATTCTCAGCCACCCTGGTGATGGCACTTCAGGCCGCCACAGTAATGCTACAAGCGCTTCCTTCATTCACGCCTCTTATGTTAAATTCGTGGAGACTGCTGGTGCTAGAGTAGTTCCTCTCATTTATAACGAACCGGAGGAGAAGCTTCTCAAGGTATCAGAAAAGTCCAGTAATTTGAAAAAGACCACCAACACAATTTTCATAACTTCGTAACAATTTTTATGAATCAAACTTTAGTGTGTTTGAATGAGGTAGTTGGAAATTTTTGTGAATTTAGAATTATAGTCAATTCAATTGAATTGTCTTCATTTCTAAATGTTTTTGTTTGGATGGAATAATAAAAAGTCTCGGTGCTAACATTTTTTGTCAATACCACGCGAGGCACTATCCATGCCTTGGCGGCTTCCAACTATTCAGATCACCTCAATTTTGGCACTCATATAACTAGTAACTTCTTGATTGATTATTAAACTGTGATTAAGATAGGAATAAGAAAAAGGTAATAGAAAATCCAACACGATTACTAAACTGTGTGTATATATGTTGTTAGATACCTTTTTTGTTGTCCAAAAAACATTCTCTTGCAAAAAAATGGAGAAGACAGAAATCTTTTGGTCTATGCAGCAGTAACCTTAACTATTCTTTTAATACTTAAGGTGATTTAGAAATGTTTGTGATGGTATTGAGTACATTTTTTCACTAATTGCAGAAGCTTGAATTCGTAAATGGAGTTCTCTTTACTGGTGGATGGGCTGACACTGGTTTATATTTTGAAACCGTTGGAAGAATTTTTAAGGTATTTGGTTAGAGTTTAATTTTCATGCACTGTCATGTAAACTATTTTACATGTCAACACGTCACGACCAATCATGTATATGACTTTGGAGTTGGTTATGATAAAAGTCAAATGTTTCTAATAATCTGAATGTTATGATCAATTGACAATGTAAAAACTCTTTACACTGTCAGTGCATATGAATTAAATTCATCTGGTTATTACTATCAGTATTATTTGTTAGTGAATATATTTCAAAGTTAGTTAATATGTTAGTTAGACAACTTGTTAGATAAGAAATAAGTTAGTTAGTAAGGTTACTTGAGTTACAAGTAACGAGTTAGTTAGAGGTTATAACCAACTCACTTTGTATAAATAGAATACAATCATTTTGTAAATATGTATTATCATCAATAAGAAATTTGATTCTCATCATATACTCAATCTCTCGATAATACCTAAGTCCAAAAATCTGTCAACTTGTTCTATCATTATTCTAATACAGTAATACTCCCTTAGTTAAATAGATGTTAATTGCAGAGGACTTGTATTTGTTGGAAAATCTTTTTGCACCAGGGCTATTCAGATGCTCCGAAAATATGTAAATGTGCTGAAATTGTTCTTGATGAAATGATAGTTAGTTTTTGTGCTAGTTGCCAGCAATTATTTGGCTTGTAATTTAATTTTGTTAGATGAACCTGCATTTTGGAATTTTACACAGGAAACTGTGTTTGTTCGTGCAGAAAGCTTTGCTTAAAAATGATGCAGGTGACCATTTCCCATTATATGCCATCTGCTTAGGTTTTGAGCTTATATCAATTATCATAAGCGAGGTGAGTTAGCTTTCTTATGCTAGTTTTATCATTTATGAGTTTCATTGTAAAATGTCTTTTCCAAGAAGAGATGTTTGCATATGAGTCAGATAAATGCATCGTACCCATAATACTTAACTGGTTAGTCTTATGTATAAAAGTATTACCTTCCACGGTCTATGTAGCACTGACAATTCCGATTAACAGCATGTTTGGTGTTTTACATGTGTTAGGGTCGGACATTGACACATAGTGTTCAATTAATAATGTCACTGTCAAATTTCATTCCAATCTATAGAATGCTTAGCCATCATATCGACTAGGAAAATTTTATTTTATGCATATGTTGAACATTTTGAACAATATTCTTGAAATTTTGTGAAAAATTGAAGACTTCCGACAAGTACAACACATTCCAGTTTCTTTTTTCTTTGGATTGTTTACAAGTTTGCCTGTTTTTTATAGGACAAGAACATTCTTGAAAAATTTACAGCAAAAAATCAGGCAAGTACTCTTCAATTTGTGGAGAATGCAAACATAGAAGGAACTGTATTTCAAAGGTAAACAAATATTTTTTTGAAGTTGCACTTTGATGCCTTAATGGACATATAATGAGGTCAGAATTGTTGGGGATTCCAAAGAGCATCGGGAGTAACAACGAGACAGCGATGAATATACAAGAATTTTTCTTCATCAACAATGCAAATTATGTTCTTCGTTCAACAGTGTTTAATTTATAGTTTCTTTTGTCACTGAATTTTATATGCAAGTTATTAATCACTTTTTTTTCGTGCAGATTTCCTCCAGACTTGTTAAAGAAGTTGAGTACAGATTGTCTAGTCATGCAAAATCATGTTGTGAGTATATATAATCCATAAATTATTCTTCAACTTGAACCTCTTGTATTGTCACAAATTGGAGTAATTATCTACTAGATCCACATCATTTATAATCAACTTGGTAATATGTTTTCATATAACAGCAAGGCATATCGCCAACAAAGTTTCTTGGTAACAAAAATTTATCTAGTTTTTTCGAGATCTTGACTACATGCAACGACGAAGAAGACAAGGTATCAATGATATTTATTTTATGAGGTGATATGGTTCATAAATTCATCTTGTTACATTTTCATAACCTGTGTAAGTGATTGCTTCATAAATAAAATCCAATAGCCTCATTTATTGTTTTAGGTTTATGTTTCCACAGTACGTTCACGAAACTATCCGGTGACCGGCTTCCAATGGCATCCAGAGGTGATTAAAAAAGTTCTATACACAATGTGTGATGCAGTTACTGGTCTTGACTGTTCAATCTAAATCAATGGCTGATATCGTTTAAAATCGATTAATTGAAAGCTTATATTTGAGCTGTCTGATCTTAAATTAATGGTTGAGATTGATTATTGTGTGTAACTGTGGTATATTACTCCAGGGAATCCACAGATCTCATAGAAGTAAAGTCATGCAACCCTTTTTGTTCATCTTTATTTTAGATATATCTATCATTATTTATAACTGATGCCATAGAAAAATCCTTTTGGATGGGGCTCACCAAGAATTCCACACACAGAAGATGCCATTCAGACAACTCAGTATGTTGCAAATTATTTGATCAGGTAAGAAATCAAGAATTTAATAAAAAAAAATATTCACTCATTGCTTCCTAGTCATGCAGTATAACTAGTTGATGATTCCGCGGAACCATAAGCATATCTGAATAGTTACTTATTTAGCAAAATTGCTACCTTAACTTATAGCATATAAACTTGTATGATCAAAGTACAGTTGTTTGTAGAGAGATTATAATCTCAGAAGAGCTTGTAGCGTTTATTTCACGAGCTTATAGCGTTTTTTGATATGCTACTTCTGGTGGCGTTTGAGTTTACGGTGTATCATATAATCACTAACTTGACGTTTTTCTACTTTCGCCAATGCGGCTCCAGTGAAGCTAGGAAATCCTTAAACAGACCAGTTGCTCAAGAATTGTTTAACAATCTCATTTACAATCATAGTCCAACTTTTTATGCAAAAGAAGGGTAAGCCCAAGATTTCATAACGACTTTGATATTTGTATGTGAAGTTACTAACTTACTAATGTTGATGTTCATTCTACTTGTAGGATTGCATATGATGAAGTTTATATATTTGTATAAATCTAAATGCTGGAGAAATCAACTGATAAGAGTTTAGTTTATATGATATAGCATTGTACTTTGTATCTTCTTATATTACCTTGTCTTTGGCTAATGTTGTACATTTTTGGAATTAATTTTTTAATTGAGAATATTATAAAATTACAAAAATAATAAAATAATTTAAATGAAAGGTAAAAATGAGAAGAAGAAAAAAATCCAACTTAAAAGGGTGTATCCCTTTCATATAGTTTTTTTTAAGGAACCTTTTATATATTTTACAGATATAATTGTTAGCCCAATAACTCTAAAATTAACAAGAAATAATGAATGAAAGGGAATTTTGATATATTTTAATAGAACATGTGAAGTGAAGATTTTGTTTGTATTAAAAAAGAAGATGATTTGTCATCATCTGATTTTGTTTTAATGTGGTGTTTTTTTTTTAAGGATTGTAATGTGGTAATTGGCAACCCTCGTCCCAAATTGGTATTAGGGAGAATCGAACATGAGACCTTGAGGAGCGCACTCTCAGGTTCCAAGTCAATACCGTCAAGCTATCCTAACTTGGCTTGTATTAAACTTTTGTCGGTTGCCTCTAGCACGTCTAGTGCTAGAGGGACTGCTTGTTGTTTTTTTAATATAATTCGCTTAGTTTATTAAAAAAAAATACCGTCAAACTAAACCAAATGGGATAAAAAAAAACCATAATATGAATGATGGATACGAGAGAAAGTTATACTAAAAGTTTTCATTAAATGGATGCACATATACCATTTCTCTTTTTTTTTCTACATGAAAGTTATCAATTGTTAGCAAGACCTTTATCCTCAAAATTATTGACATTTTAACATGTCATCATAAATTGTTGCCAAATTTCTTTTTTATTTATAGAATATACGTTAAGCATAAAAACATGTGACAAGGTTCAATTTTTTTATCAAAAAAAATTAGGTTGACAGTGGAGAATCCATCTTATGTCTCCTACCGATTTTTCAACAAAAATTAGTTAATTCTAAGCGGTGGTATCAAGAATGGAACCCTAGGGACAAATGTTGACTGGTTCTCAGAAATGCACTTATGTAAAATAGTTGAGTCTATTAGCAAGTACCAATTCGCCACCAACTTATATAAGACATTGCACAAGGCTATGGGTCTCCAATCCTTCATCGATTTCTGCTCATTTCCTTCACGAATAGACGCAATGTTCGTGGAATTTAGTGATGGTGAAAATTATTATTATTTAGCCACTAACAACATTCCTGAAAAATATCAAAACTACACACCGACTTAAATGTTGAAAAAATCTCAGATTAAAACCATTTGAAGCAGGGCATTTGTCTGAATGCATAGAAAACATGGTCTCCTTAAACTCATGAACCTGAAAAGGACCGGTTCATTAATCCTCTTTATATACACTAACGCTTGGTCCGTCTATCCTTTTTTTTATGGCACATGTGTAAATTATAAACAAATTTTTTTTTATGTTATTTTGATTTTGATTAAAGTATGAATTTTTCTAATTACACCCTGTTTAATCATGGTTACACCTTAAAATGACAAAATTACTCTATCATAAAATTTAATTTTCAAAAGGCCTCTTCCTTCTTTCTTGGTTACACCATAAAACCCTCTTCAGTTTAAGTAGGTCATGTAAATTGAGTTTAAGTGTACATATTTAAACTCAGTTTAAGTATGTTATGTAAACTGAGTTTACATGAACCTACTTAAATTTAAGTTAACCTCAACAATGTAAAATTGAAACAGTCATACAGTACAGTTGAACAAGAATAAGCAAATTGAAACTAGCATTATTGAAAAATAAGAAGAAATTCACTTATTTATATGAAATCGAGTATGAATTAAAGATGTTTTGATTCACTCTTTAATCTTCCATAGAGATTGATTAAACATCAGGATTGTTTGATCGTTTGTGGGTGAAAGAGAGTGGAATTTTTCTATTCTTCACCTTAGACCTATGTCCGTGGAGCGCAACTATGGGTAGGGATGGGGGATTTGGATTTAACACTTATTAATTGTCTGATCAAAAATGAAAGGTCGAGATCACATGCTGTGTTAAATTGTCAAATCGGCATTGGATAAATATGAACCATTGGATCACAAATCTACAATTGAAATTAACTATTGCGTGGAACTACGTGAAACCACTACGACAGCCAAACCTGATCCAAGGATGAGGTAGTTTAGGCTGCCCCGAAATCACTTTTTTATTTGCATGAGTATGTGTATTTTATTTTAGGGTTAGATCTTTACAAATATACAAATTTTTTGTTTTAGTTCCTCTAAAGTTTTTCTTCGACTTTTAATTTGCAAAATTTTTTATCACCATTTTTTCCCATATTTTTAACAGAACTTATGTGTAACCTTAATATTTTTTAAATAATATATGCAAGGTTTGGGGTTCGAACCCAAGACACCAAAAAAAAAATGAATTTTGAAGAAATGTGTATAATATAATAAGAATTTCCCCTAGAAAAATCATAATTTTTAACAACACATCAATTAAATATGAATTTTTAAACACCAAAAACATAAAAGAACATAATTAATTCATTTTTTATTCAAAAATACTAATTTTTTTGAAGATATTCTTATAACGTTCATAACAAAATTCATTCAAAAATATAAAGGTTATACATAGGTTGACTTAAAAGTAGAGATTAAAAGTGGTGATAGAAAACTTTTGAATGACTAAAAAGTCGAAGAAAAATTATAGAGGGACCAAAACGAAAAATTGATATATTTATAGAGACAAAAAACATATTTAACCATTTATTTTACGTTTAAGTATCCAATTGAACATGTTTTTCTTCTCCAAATAAGTTTATTTATTAAAGTTACGAGAAAAAAGATAGACACAGAGATCTTTGTTAGTAATAAAAATTTAATAATTCTGTGTCTATCTTGTTAGTAATAAAAATTGTAAAAAGAAACCCATCAAAACTACAAAGACAGTCTTGTTGGTAATAAAAATTGTTAAATAAAACTATTGAAAAAATTATAAATACGAAACTCAAAAATAAAATGAGCAATGAATTTCTTGCAGCAGAGACTTAGTTGTTTAGATTAAAAATATATACAAAGTCAAATAAAGATGAATTTGACTTTATTATAAATATGTTTTTTGTGTAACCTTGCGATTCCTAAGGAAAGAGATCCTAGTAATCTAAATTTCGATCGGGAGTTAGGTATGGTTTAGTAAAGAATTATTTCATCAAGGATTAAAACGGTTCTTCTGAATAATTCGTGCTTTGATAGAACTCATTAACCATTTGAGATCAATTGTTTGGTTATAATAAACATGAATTTGACTCTTTTTGAAGTTTTGCCAAACTCTTTTTTTTTAATAAATAACTACTTTGATTTCATATAAAATTATTGTAATTTTTTATGGATTAGATTTAATATTAATTTTTAAATATTTTATTTTATTTTATTTCATTATATTTTGTCACCTCTTAAAAAATTTGATAACTTCCGCACATGATATTCGAAGTCAATGGTATACCATGTTGAGATAAGATATCAAAAATCATATGTTTGAATAACATTTTTCTTTGTGGTGTCTGGGATTCGAACCTCAGACCTTGCATATATTATGCATTGTCCTTACCATTTGAGCTAAGCACACGGGGACATCTGTTTGAATAACATAGTGATATAGCTTGTCATTTCTCACGCATCACATTTAGTTATTAATTTGTTGTGATCAAGTAGTTTAGTGACTAAAATTCACCTAATGAGTAAGTGGTAATCCCGAATTCAAATCGTGGTCACTGCATTGCAATGTTTTTACCAATTGAGTTATAGTTATGAGACTCATCAAGTTATTAATGTTAGGGACGGATCCAAAAATTTCAATAAGTGGGGTTAAGATTGTTTATCATACAAATGTTTGTAAAAATATATATAAATCCATAACCAATATACATCATTATATTGTGCAAAAATTTAGAAAAAAATAAATAAATTATATTGTTATACATCAAAAAAAATTAAAATACCTTAATATCGAAGAATTATATCTGATACAAATGGATAAAAAAAAATGGCTTCAACATTAAGAGTCTTTCAAGATTGATTTGGTTGCACGGAGGATAAGAAGTGTAGAAATGCTAATTAGTGACTCTGGGGCACTTTTTAAGGACCATATAAAAAATATATGTAAATTTGTGTATTCAATGTTTTGGAAATTGAAATGTTTTACATTTTTAATAAATATTTTTTAATTTAAAATGCTTAAAAAGTAACCAAGAAACACTCGTTAGCAAGACACTAAAATTAAAAGATATTAGAGTCGGATGCTATCGTAAACTTTTCTCACTTACCACTCCATCAACTTTTCTTTATCGACGGAAACTCAATCCACGTTTTCCTTAACTTCAGTTTTTAATACTAAGTAGTATCATGGTGTAATTGATTGTCTTTAATGCACTAAAGAAGTTTTTGTGGAGGCAAATTGAAATTGCATAGGGGTCATCATCTAAATTTATATAGCTATTGGTTGCAAAAATAATGCACATGGAGGGACCACAATGTAGATATTGCTTGATCAGACTTAATTTACCTCTTAGTCGAACTTTAGATTACCGCATCTTCTTTCCACGGTAAATCGGAGGGTTAAAAAGTAATTGCATATATTGCCCCAAGTATAATAAATAGAATCATCATCTCCATTCCTCCACAACATATTGGGCGGGAAAAGAAAGCGAATGAGAGCATAAGAAAACCCAAACGCGCCTTTTTACCGTCGTTTCGTTCTATTCCGATTCCGATGTCGAACACTGAAACCCTATCCCTAATTCACGAAATTGAATCTCTCGTCTCAGATCAAATTCAAGTGGTATTCATCTCTCTCTCTCTCTCTCCAACCAAATCTCTTCAATTTCCTCTTACTTCTCTTCCCCCAATTTTCAATTTCAAAGC
>Ga0315913_1000894_pt1 | contig 29926 bp, 16 predicted proteins | sample MpolsnodulesMG_FD_207736 | JGI IMG/M metagenome (GOLD analysis project Ga0315913, IMG submission 207736) | Medicago polymorpha root nodule microbial communities from Los Angeles, California, United States - small nodules | ecosystem: Host-associated > Plants > Roots > Nodule | place: USA...
AAAATTAATTAATTCAACATTTAAAATCAATATTTGCACCTACAAAATAGTACAAATCATGCAATTACTATTTTTGCCGCAGTTTGTGCTGTCGAGTGGAATATAAAACATCACATATAATTCTAAAGCAAGAAGGGGAGCCACTAATGTTAGTTCTTATCTTTTATGACTGCCTTTGGCTAAAAGAAAATAGGCCTTTGATATTAAAGAAACCTAATATATTGATTATATAATCGTCACGCGCCCTTTTTTTTTCAAAAATACTTCTCGTCCAGATTATATAATCCGAACACTTTTCGGAATATTATTTCCAGATTTATTCGTGGATTTTGACACTTCATCCACCCTGATGGATGATGATGTCAGGTTTGAATAGATAAATTCAGATTATATAATCCGGAAATTGTAGAAAACTTCCGGATTATATAATCCGAAACGTGTAAATTACCTCGTTGAAAGTCAACAAAAGGGGTGGTGAACGATGGTTCCGGATTATATAATCTGGAAAGTGTAAAAACCGTCCGGATTATGTAATCCGGACTGCACCAGCACAGAGGCAGAAGCCATCTGTTTTGGCTAAGCCTCTGTTCTAGAGCAGATTTAGTCAATTTTGTTGGCCTTTGACCATATGCAACGCAAAAAATCAAGTTAAAACATCAAAATTAACAACACAATATAATTTTCAAACATTAATAAAACATAATTATACAAAATTTTCAAACATTAAAATTAAATAAAATACAATCAACTCCTAATAACTACACTCGTACCACCGCCCCTGCCACCACCTCTGGCACCTCTGGCACCCTCCGTACATAAACAGGCAGTTTCACAAACATCAACGTCATTTTCACACAGATTAACATTAATATAGTGAGTTTAACATTAATAAATACATCGACATCAGCTGCCTTCCTGGCGACATGCACATGGTACCTCCATAGCAGGCCAGTGTCGTGTGGGCCACCGGGATAGTCATCAAGTGGCTCAGGGTCCACCACCACCTCCTCCTTCTCCTTCTCCTTCTCCTCCTCCTCCTCCTCCTCCTCCTCCTTCTTCTTCTTCGTCGTGGCTCGGCATCTTCCATTTCCTCGTCCATAGCCTCAAGCTCCTCCACAAGCTCCTACTCCTCCATTTGCTGCACGTCCACGTCATCTACCATATTCCCTTGCTCCAGCTGATGCTCGACATCATCACGACGTCCTCTAGCACCCCGACGCCTCCGAGGAACAGCACCTTCCTCCTCCAGCCGTTGGAGACGCTATCTCCTACGGGAAGCATGCCCTGCCTCCCTTACGCGCCTAATATTAGAGGATGAACCTTCTGTAACATGCACACAACACAATCAACACAAAACAATACAAAACAGACGGTCAAAACCAGTACTAGGTGTTTCCAGAATTAATTTTCCGGATTGAAACAATCTAGTCCGGAAAACGAATTCCAGATTGGTTCAGTACAGAGGAAAAAAAATGTAACAAATTACTTGCATGTATACAGAAATCAAACTAACCTTCCATGTGTTGTTTGTCAAGGATTGAAACGCGGTCCGTTTGAGCAAGATTTCACCGACTTTGGTTGGAATTTTGCAGTTCGAATTTTGGGATTAGAGGGAGGGAGAGAGTAAGTAAAAAGTGAAACTGTAAAAATGGGAGGTGAACGTCCTTTTATACTTCGAATTTGTCCGGAATATGTTATCCGGACCAAATGTTAGTTGTCTAGAATTTGTTTTCCAGAGGACAATTTGGTAATTTTTGCAGGGCGCGTGAGAAAGGCATATGAATATGGTGGAAAAAGTAAAATCCATTGATTTATTGATCGTTGATCCCAAAACATGATGTGGCCCACACTAATCCTGCTTTTCCGTTGATTGCACATACATTCATAGCAACAAGATTGGGTGGCATGCATCCCCTGCTTCAATATTTGCATTGGTGCTAAATTGGCATTTTGGCTAATGCACTTTACAAAATATATATTATCAATCAACGTTGTTGAGTTCCTTTTTCTATGGTTTTTCTTTCTCCACTCACCACCATTATTCGGCCCCATAATGATCCATTACGGACAAGCTTATGCATATATCAGTATTGTGCCAAATGGAATGTCGAAATTTATTCAACAAACAAAAAATGGAATGTCGAAATGTGTCACTATTTAGTTTCTTCAAATACTTCGTGTAACGTCATCGTGGACTTAACTCAGTTGGTAGAGACAGTGCATAATATATGCAATGTTCGGAGTTCAAACCTCGGCCACCAAGTTTTGGTTTTTCTATTAGATTTATGTACTTAAAAAATCGTGAAGCCAAAGTTTTTTATGGATGTTATTGTAATTTTATGAGTGTTCATACAGTCAAGTTCATCAAATGATACATCAACACAATACTACTATTATGCATTTTTTTCAAAAAAAAAAAAAAGGTTGAATCATTTTTACGGTAAAAAATAATTTGCACTTGTATTTTCACATTATTCAACTTCTCGTTTGTTCATACAATCAAGTTCATGTTCATCAAATGATACATCAACATAGTACTAGTACTACTGATTTAAAATGTAAACTTCTTCCACTGGTAATAATAACTAATAATTAGTGAACTTAACGTAAAAAGAAAATTGCAATTTAGGAATACAAAGAATTCCACTTTCCTTTCCTTCAAAAAAAAAAAAACAAGAATTCCACTTTCGTTGTCAAAAAAAAAATTACAGAATTCCACTTTCCTTTTAAAAAAAAAGCATCTGCAAAGATAGTTGTAGGAAAATTCTAGGGGAAAACGGAAAGGGGTCATTTTTACAAGGTCTATTCCAAAAACATAAAGATATTGGATGCATCATGAATCTTTCTTTTCTGTTGTAACCAAAAAAAGAATCTTCTTTTCTGTTCTGCTCATTTAATCCTTTCCAAGAAAAAGTGAGATCCCTCTCTATTAGGACTCAAGCAATCACATATGGCTCTCACCTCATAACAAAAAAAGAAAGTATATTTAGTTCTCAGATTGTATGTTGAGTTGAATCAACATCATTATGTATATGTAATTTTAAAGTTAGCTGCTTTATAACTACTTTTTAGTTAGATTTTTCCTAAATAAATTTATAGTTAACAATATGCCTCAAAAGTTTGGTTCTTTGTTCTTTTTGCGGCCGGTTCTATTAAACATGCAATCCATTTGGGCTCATCTTTCAATAATCTTCAAACGTGAATTTTTCATGTTCGATCATCTTGGTGAAAAATATGTCATTCATCTAAAATGATGGTGCTCTTGAAGTTACCATTTTTTTATGTAGCCACAACTTGTTTGTCACACCCAACAAACTTTTGAGCGACCAAATTTATTGTGATTGGTCCATATGATTTTACTTAGGGTCATCCGAAGTGGCCCTCTATAATGAAAATACCAAGAACGTTTTGAGGGATAAACACCTGTAAAAGTCACTTTCCTCTATGTTGACTATCATGTTTTCTAGAGCTCCCCTTGTGGCCGAAGTAGACACTGTTCTCATGTGCATTAAATTGTTTCCTAAATGGACATTGTGTGGTAGAGATACTTTGCAATTCTAAGACATATTAGATGCACTATTTGGATAAGGTTTTATTGTGGCAAGTGATCTTTTATAAGTTATGACTCTAATGATCAACTTATGGTTATGAGGAAGATGTTTGATGGTTTTGGCTAAATTTGTCGCTTCCAAACCCTTGACATCGTTACTAAAGCCTGACTGTGGAATATGCCTTATTGTATCAGGTACTATTTTGAGGTGTATGGTGTCTAAGGTTGCTATGAAATAAATCAGTAAATATGTGGCAATATATCTCGATGACTTTCAGTTTAGGGTCAGGGTATCGGGTGGTGCAAAGGGTGTTTTGCACAATGACAACATGGTGTTGAGCTAGCGACATGGAGATTGTTATTTGGCTATGCTCACAGTAGATTTCTTGAGTAATTTCAACAAGGTAGACATATCAACACTATTGGGCAAGGTGAGAGTGAGATGCTTATCTATTTATTTTTGGGTTGTGCTTATTTATGGTTAGGCAACAAGGTTGTACCTTTGGGATAACATATTATGTCAGTCGTTTAAGTGCAACAAGGTGACCAGTTGGGCCCTCGCCTTTTTTATCTTGTGTTACACCCACTTATTGATAAGATTAGAGACAATTACAAGCGTATTCTTAATGTGTGTTATCTTGATGATGAGAATTTCATGTGAGATTCAAAGAAAGGTGGCTAAAACACTTGATATCATCTTAGAGACGGGCCCGAGATTCAGCCTTGAATTGAATAGCCGTAAGACTGAGATCTTTTGCATTCGCCCAATGGTAGTAAACTTCGTCACGGGATGTTCCCTCCAGACATTGGGAGACCAATGTTGGGGTGAAGTTGCACAGAGGGGTTGTTAATCGAGAAAAATTTCAACGATGTTGAGTTAGTGCATCTTCTTCCATAATTAAGGGATTCACAAAGTGAACTTCTTCTACTTTGATTATGTATGGGTATCACCAATCTTTTTTCGGCATAAAGACGTCGAACTGATTTACATGAAAGAGGCATCTCTTTTTTTATTTTTTATTATGAGTTGTGAGTGGCGGTCGAAGATATTGTGGTTGGTGGAGGTTCTTTCTTTGGGGATCTTCAATGGATGGTGGTTTCTTTACGTATTAAGGTTGGAGGTTTAGGTTTGTACTCGACACTAATGGCTTCCTTGTACAGTTTTGTAACTTTCAAGGCCTAATCTTAGGTGCTACAAGATCATATACTGAGACACGTTGAGATATGTGGTATAAACTTTGATTTTGACAATTTTTTGGATAATCATTGTGATATAATTCCAACTTTTGACTTTAATAGTTTTACTAGCAAGGACAATATCCCCCTTAAATTTCGACATATTTTAACATTGGCTTATTTGATCCTTTATGACCCTTTGATCTATCTATAAATATAGTTTTAAGATGAGTGGTTTAACGAGATTAATAATAATTTAAAATAAACGAATGGGTTTGGTGGGATGGAATGGAATGGGATGACATATTATAAAATTCTATTGTTTGGATTGATGAGATGTAAATGGAATGAAATGGAACAGAATGGAATCAATTCCATTCTATACCATTCAATCCTTTTTTTTTTTGTTGAACAAATATACCATTCAATCCTTATATTTCTCATTCCACCAATTTGGGGGTATCCAATGGAATGAAACTTATGTCTTGAAATTTTACTATTCTACCATCATTTTATTTGCCTCTTCCTCTACTCAATCACAATTTTCCACACATTCTTTTCTCCATTTCTTCATACTCACTGCTCATCTCACTTTCTTCTTCTATGGTGTCTTCTCATTTCTACACGATTTTTCTTCACAAAGTACTTCATTTCTATCAAATTTATTATGAAACGAATATCTATGAGCCATCTATTTTGTCATTGTATGCTTATATGCATGTTTAGTTATGTGTATTGAATTTCATTTATCACCGTGATCTTTTCATTTTTATTATGTGTATCATAACATCAGTCCTTTGTGAGTCATTTATTTTATGAACTAGTGTCAAATTTTTCATTTATTTTAGGTGATTGTGAGCAATTTATATACTGCTCTATTTGGGTATCCTATGATTTTGTTATTTTTGGTAGGGTGGAATTTCTCTATATAGACGGTTGATGAATGTGTAATATGGAGGATGTGTTCTTTTTATTTGTTTACGCTAGTTTCTTATATATGGTATATGCATGTGACAATGGAGTGGAAACCTGTTTTATTACATCGTAAAATATTCAAACAATATAATGAAATCTATATTTCATTCCGTTCCGATTTATTTCATTCCGTTCATTTAAATTCCACTCTATTATGCTCTCTTCTATCAATCCAAAGAGGGTCTTTATTCTTTAAAAAAAAAAAAACTCTTAAAAAACTCTTAAGGGGTCATGAATATGTTAGCCATTTTGTCGGTGAGTTTTGTTAAGGTATGATGTTTTCTCTATTTTGAACGGAAACACCATCTTTTCATTCGAAATCGTTTTTCTTAAAAAAAAGTCTATTGAAATAAACTAAAAAATTGAACGGGCAAATACAATTTTCAACAACGTGTTTTAATTGTTTCTGACTAGTGACGCGTAAAAGGACAAAGAATGAAAAGAAACAAATAGACCCGCTGTCCTTGAATTATTCTTTAATCTTTTTTCTGAAAAATAGACCCAATTGCATCAAAAAGAAACAAATTAGGTCTTCACGAAAGAAACAAATTAGGTCCAATGAAAAAATAGCAGTAAACCTGACGTGTTTGTTTTTAGTTTATCACAAAAATCTAGAAGAAAAAAAACATATTCATATTTTTCTTTAAAAAATAAACATTTTCATATAATATCATTATTAATTATAGTTTTTTTTAAAGATATATATCATTATTAATTATAATTATTGAAGTAGTTAAATTAGATGAAGTTCAATAAATAAGAGTATAATAGTAGAAAAAAATATTAAATATTGCATTTATATTCTAAAGTAATAATTTGTTGAGACATAGAAAGAATGTTAATTAAAAGGACAATTAAAATGAGACAGAAAGAGTACTGTATTTTTTTAAACAAATTAACTCAACTAATTTATAAAAATGTTTTAAATATTTTTTATTTCAAGATTAAATACAATTTCTCAAATTTTTTTGAGGTATCAATTTCTCAACTTGTTATTCTCGTGTTTTGATGCGGACATTTTTTATTTATTAAATAAAACACAATTTCTACTTTTTTTTAAGATCAAAAGTTTGCCAAATATATACTCCATCCACTCACATTTATAAGTAAAAAATAATTTTTTAGGTACATTGAATAATTAATGTATCTGGTCACATTTATAGATCAGATACATTAATTATTCAATGTATCTAAAAAGTTATTTTTTGTTTACAAATGTGACCGGATGGACTAATGTAGGAACGATACTCTAGGAATAAAACTCCAAAAAAAATTAATCGCAACAATAAATCATAAAACATGAAACAAATGTGGCGAGCTTTATATATCAAATTTAAAAATAAATTATGATTAGAATTTACTTACCACATTAGATTATTAAGAGCATCTTTAATGAAGAGTCGTTTATTTAAGAAGGACCTTAATCTATTAAAGATCATATTGAAAGGAAAAAAGTGAGTAGTATCTATTGGGCATTGGCAATTATATAAATTCTCTTTTCTAAGCAGCTAACCCGTCTCACTAATAAATAGAAAAAAAAGTAAATAAAAGTTGGTCTCACATTCTCAACTTCATGTGGTTCTTTCTCCTTTCAATTACTTTTCATTAATTTTGAGTCCTTTAATAGATATATTTTAAACTCTTTTTAGTTTACAACTATTTTGAGTGGGTGCTTTAAGGCGATTCCTTTCTCTTAGAAACGGAATGGTTAACCCAAAAATATATTTAAAAAGCAATAGAAATTATAGATAGAAACATTTATTGAAAAAAATATAATTTGAAGAAAGAGAGAAATAGAAAACAAAAACGTGTTGAATTAATTATTTTAATAAGTGTATATTTGTAATATGACGATATTGAATGGAAGGAGTGACATGACAAGTGTATGGTTGTGGTGGGAATTATACATGGATTATTTTTTTTTGTTGAAGGAATTATATATGGATGACAAGTTGGATTAAATAAAGTGAATATAGAGAGAGAGAGAGCAAAATTAAATTAGATTAATCACTCACTCACTCACTCACGTGTCGGTAATACAAACAACAAATAAATAAATGTGAAGGACTCTATATATATAGTAGTAGTGGAATTGAGAGAGGTAGCTAACTAAACAAAAACAAACAACACAATTACACAACAACCTTTCTCTTTCTCTTTCTATATGTACTGTATATGAATCCTTGTTCTTTTTATCTTTCTCACATGTACACAACAAGATAAGAGAAGAGAAGAGAAGAAGAAGAAAGTAGCTAGCTAGATTGATTTTGATCAGAGATAGAAGGAAGAGATAATCGATATATATATAAATCAGGTAGGTAGCGGCACTGGCCTGGTCAAAGAGAATAGTGTTGCCACATAGGCAAGGGCAAGGACATGGAAAGAACAAGAAAAGGAAGAAGAAGACAGTAGTACTATGTGGAGGAGACAACAGCAAATTCATGCATATTTGGCAAACTATGATTTTCCCTGTCAGGCGTCTATGCCTTGCTCTCTCTACCCGTATCAACCACCGCAAGAACGGTACTTTTTAACATTCATTTCATCTATATATACAATACATGCCTATCAATTTTCATATATGTTTCATTCAACACATACAAATCATTCATGGAAATTATAATTATATACTTTGGTAAGTTTTTATCTTATTAATTATATATAATGAGTTTTAAAGTACAAACTGGATCTTGCTTGCTTGGTTGGATCCCCTCAATTTCAGGCTGTGTTCCTGCAACATATATAATTTGTACGAGTTTTGTTGCTTCTTAATTTTATTATTTTTGGCTAGTCTTTAAATTTGCTTTTCTAAAATGACACAGAAGAACACTAAGTAGATAGTTGAATGGATGGTTATAGATTAACAGATAACAACCAACCAACCAACCAAACATATGTTTTATTATGTGAATCATGATGATCAGTTCCAATATTTGCTTTCGGTTAATTAATATTACATAAGCACACAGGCCACTTCATGACAAATTGTTTATACCTACTTATAAATAATTATTTTATTACTTATAATCATACCTTTCGGCAATTTAATTAACAACATATTTTGAGCCAGGATATACGGTCACCTAAGGTTTTCCCCATAAATATTGTATATAGTACAAAATACATGATACAAGTGGTGCGTGCTTAGTAACAATAATAGTAATAACCTATCCTTTGATCAGTGCCCTGCGGCAACAATAGAGGTAGGATCCACATCTTTTTCAGTGCAACTTTATGCCACTTTGATCGTGCGGTGCCCTGAAAGCTACGTCAAAGTTTACTATTTATTAAAATTAAAATGACCCCTATAGTAATAGTATACACGGAATTAATGGTTCAAAAAGTGTCCTATATGGTTTAATAACAGGACCCTTTTTTGTGTAATTGTTACATCATATTAATAATCGATGGATGATATGATACTTTAGGTAAATGGAAAGGGGTCCCTCCCAAGAATTATCTGTGGAGAATATCAGATAATGTATCATAGTAATGTTACTTTCCTTACATTCAATCATGCATGTAATGTGTGGTACAGGAGCAGGATTGGTGAAGCTTCAAGATGATGTACAAACTTGTGGATATGAAGATGTACAAGTGATGTGGGAAATGTTACAGAAAACTGAAACTGAAGTTGTTGACAACCATCATAAGCGCAAGCAACTGCCTTTCTGGAGAGTCTTTGTATGCTCCAACTCCAACCATACTAAAGCTTCGTCGCAATCTTCAAATCAGACTTAAAAACCAAACACAAATTTAATACTTTACAAATAAAATTGGTGCTAGTACTCTTTCAGAGCCACTGCCAACATTGCAGAGCTAGTTCTTGGTTACTAGTCTTCAACTTTTATATTAACAAAATCATATGAGGTTTATCTCTTACAACTGAAACTGTATGACAGTAATAGAGTATGTAAATATGTCAATAGTTTGTCAAAAGTCATACTCATGATAACTTCATTTTGTAGAATAAAACTTAATATCATACCTTGTGTGTTAAAGTCCTTTAACACTATTTATATCTCTTGATTTATGTGAACCTTCCTAATCCGGGTTGAGTTCCAATTATTAGATTTGTGAAAATCACTTTCTGTTAAGGTATGAGTGATGGCACAAAAAATTTGTCAAGTCTTGGTAACTATTAATCATATAGGATTGGATGCAGAAAATTAGCAATGGCCATCCATCCATAAGTGTTGGTGAAGCATCTATATACATGAGGAAGTGTTTAAATACTCAAACCTCACAAGCATTGGGGAGCCCATCATTCAGTAATACAAAAGTTCTCTTTCTTTTATGGTATATATATAATGGCAAAATTTGTGAGAGTACTAAAATATACTCTGTCCACATGTGATTAAAAGTAAAGTAAAGGCATCAAATTTTATCATTTTAATGAATGTCAAGATTTTAAAATTATCAGCAAAGAAGTTATTCCAGGTACAGTCACGTGGTTAGTCTCAGATCAGCATGAGTGAGTTAGTCTTGTAAGTTGCAGGATACAATACAATATGTATGAACTCAGGGATGATGCAAATGATCACATTTTTTCAAATAAATAGAACAATGACATTTCTGGAAATTACAGCTTATGTTGTATTTGCAAAAGAATGTTTTGCGTATAGTCTCCTATATATGTGCTATTGTGTGCTATTATGGTAACAACATCAATTAATCATGAATAGATATTATACATGGACCTAGACAGCAGCACATAGACTGAGGAAAAAGTAAGGAAGAGAGCTAAGGCATTGTTCACATCAGACTTTATCACCCCTGAATTGGGACCATCTCCAGCTTCATCTGGATTTGTAGGAGATAATACTGGTGCTGGAGCTTCCACAGGTGATATTTCCGGCCCTGGAGCTGGAGCTGGAGCTTCAGCTGGTACGGCAACTGGAGCTACAGCTGGTACGGCCACTGGAGCTGCTACCGGCACTGGGGACTTTACTGGTACTGGAACTGGAGTAGCTATTGGCACCGGTGAAACTACTGGAACTGGCGATACCACAGGCACTGGAACTATAACTGGTGCTGCAACTGGCACTGGTGATACCACCGGCACTGGTGAAACAACAGGAGCCGGAGAAGGAGCATGTGATGTGGCATTGGAGGAAGCAAGCAAAGATGGTGGCAAAATGACAGTGCTGATCTGCACCACTGAAATATTGTATGGTTGTGCCACAACAGCTTTAACCAAATTGGCACCTGTTCCATTAGGATCAGAAGGAGAGGTAAAAGTGACGGCACCTGTGCTAAGATCTGTGACTTTCATGAAACCCTCCGATCCCTTAGCTTGTCCACTGGATTGAAACAATGTGCTGACAGTTATAGTTTGATTTCCCATGTTCTGGAATTTTTGAACGTCAAAGTAGTCGAGGAAGACGTGGATGCTTAACACCTTCTTGATCACATCCATTGGTTTTCCTGATATAGGTGCCATCCCACTGTTATCGACTGCAAGCACTGTTATCGTTTGTCTCGAGTTTATTTCGGTTGCTAGTTGGGTTTGGGTGAGGTAGTTGCTGTAACTGCTGTATGCAGGGTACTGGGACAATATTTTTGTTATGTCAAAACAGGTTATAGATAAGGGAAACAACATTATTATTAGTAAAATTAAGAACATCATTGTCAATGAAGAACATGACACACACATTTTGAATATTGTTTGTGAGAGACAAGAGGCACTTGTGTATGATATTGTATATTGTGAGCTAGCTAGAAATGAAGAGATCAATAGTAATATCTGTTATATATATAATTTGTTTTTGGGTTGTGATCCAATACTCTAGCAAGTAGACAGGGTGTGATTTATTCAACCAAATATTAAGGAGGTTTACTTGGACACAATTTGAGAAAAAGGTGGAGCTTTCTTCATATTGCTAGGCCAGTTTTGAGTTTGACAATTTATACGCATATGCCTATACTTAGCTGTTCTCTAAAATTAGTTAATTTGTTAGTTCCAGTCAAAAATAAAGATATTAGTTAGTTTCATGTGTGTTAAGTAAATGCATGTATACCTGAGGATGTGAATTAGAGATCTAAATGGATATCAATTGACGCGGATAATGTGATATATGTGTCCATTCTGTTGAATAAATATAAAATTCGTACTTTATTTATATCCGCGCTGATATCTGTTTAGCGGGTAATTCACGGATTTTAAAGTATCCACGAATTTATACATATATCCACAGATAATATTTATATATAAACAATTGTTAATTTTTTTAGCTAAAATTTAAAAACAAAAGTTCATCACATGTCTTTTATTTTAGCAAAACATAATATCCCTATATTACCATAACATCAAAGATCATTGATTCAACAAAAACATAAAGTTAGTTACATTTAATAAAAATAAATAAAATTCGTCTACTAACCAATAACACTCACAATACCGAAGTTTTTGACTTAGAAAGTTGAAAGGTATTAAGGTTATTATTTGTGTAATTTACTTAGTTTAATATTGGGTATGGATATTCGCGGATGCAGATACCATTAAGTCCGCATCTATATCCATTAATTAGCGGGTAGTTGAAATATCCGTTTATATTACCCATGGATATCCATTAAGGTGTCCGCTCCGTGTCTGTGACGGATTTTATTCACGGGTGCATTATTTTGCCATGCCTGGCGTGAATGAGTTTGAATCCTCTTGTTATTGCACTTGGACCATGACCCTTTGCGGTTTTTTTTATCTCATCAATGCATTCTAGACAAACGTGATTGCTGGATTGAGATCGAATGGTTTAAATTTCAACTTTATAACAAGAAATATTGCAGCCTGTTAAATAATTATCAAGCATAGATCAGAAATAATATTATATTTCAGTTTAGCTAAATAATTTTTTTCCTAAAGTGTCTTTTAATTACTTATATGAATTTTAATGCGCCACAAACATAAAAATTTATGTTTAATTCATTCTTTTAGAAGGAATTTAGTTTTTTTTGGAGAGATTTTTATAATATTTTAAATATGACCGCAAAAAAAAAAATTGAATGATACACATGAATTGATTTAAAAGTAGTGATGAACTTTTTTTTGGAAATTAAAAATCCAAAGAAAATTTTAGGGGGACAAAGAAAAAATTGAAATTGTAACAAAAAAAAATTGAAATATTTTTAAGGACATCAAGACTTGTGTATTGTAATACATTGTCCTTATCAAATGCGTTATGCTCACATGGACTGAACACATGAATTTTCTTACCGCATATAACATATTTAACCCTTAATTTAAAATATGTTTGAATAACTTGTTGGTTGATTTTTTTAAAGCTAGATAGAGGAAATGCAATAGTCATTGAAAACTCATAGACACGAATAAAAGAGTTGGGGCTCAAACAAATGTAACGCAGTTCAATTCACAAGTTTGGTATTTCATGGAACAACAGTGAAATAATGACTTCATTCGGTTTGGTTGGCGTGCATGAGGTCAATTTGATAGTCAGTTGTAGCACTTTAAAGGCTCGCATATTGAAATGTTAAAATTTATCATTTGGTCCTGAATGAAGTGTAAGTTAAGAGTTTTTCTTATAATTACTATCAATAAAGTATTCGACCACTCATATTTTTTTGGTTACAATGATAAATGATAGGAAAAAACAAAACAGAAAAGAAAAAACACACTAGCTACTCCCTAAGGAACAAAGTGCCATCTGCATCGGTACTTAGAAGATTAACAAGACCAGCAGGGGGTACATCATGATGAAGACGTTCCACATCAGAAGAAGCTCCAAGCTTTGCCATATAGTCTGCACAATGGTTCCCCTCTCTAAGAGTGTTAGAAACTGTTACATTGATTTATTGAAGCATTTGTTTTATGTCTTGGATGAGAACAACATATGTATGATATCTCTCAATGGGACCGTTAATAAGGTTGATGCAAGCAAGAGAATCAGAGTAGCAAGCAATTTCTGCATAACCCAAATCTATAAACATGATCAACCTGTGATAGATAGCAGAAAGCTCAACTAACAGGATGTCATCTGAACCTAGAATAAAACCAGAGAAGCCCGCAAGAAAGAAATTTGTGTCATTACGCAAGAGCCCACCAATCCCCACTCATATGTTTATGAGTAGTTTTACCTGTAATTTGATTTTCATATTATTCTTTTGATTTGATGGTGTTTTTTTTAGGGAATTGATTTGGTGGTGGTGTTGTTTTGGGTTTTTTATGCATTTAATGTCTTTTGCACCTCTTCAATCTTAGCACATATGGTGTTTTGATTATTTTGCTTTAATATATATTAATTTCGATTTTTTTAATAAATAATTAGTTGTATCATGCCAAAATATTATCATAGGGTGATTAAGTATATAAAGAGAATATATAATGTGATCAAACATGTGTATGTGTGAGTTGACTTCGTCTACGCAGTCAACATATGATTCATATGTCAACATACGAATAACAACAATACATTTTTGTAGTTGTGAAAAACATGATCTACTAGTTATATTAACTCTCGATTATGTATACTTGTCATGTTGACCAAGAGCTTCAACAACATGAAGAAACACATGTGTATGCATTTGGTACCTTTGACGAAATTGCTCATTCTTGTATACATGAGCTTCTGAAGTATAATTATTGAATAATCAAGCATGTCCCTATTCAATATTCCTCTCTACATTCCTTTTTATATGCCTAAGCCTATTGAAGCTCGCGAATTCTTCTTACGCTTGACTTTCAAAGAAAGAAAAGTCTCATGAGTTCTGCATCCATGTCGTCATTCATATAATCCATGAATTTTATTGCAATGTGGGAAGGGTTGGAAGGATACATGCGAAGAGAAGTTGATACCGAATATAAGATGATAAAAAATTGTAGAGAGGAATTGTGAAGCTTATTTGGCATGCTAAAAGTATTTATATTATAGGTCTCTGAACGACGCTTAGTTTTAATAATGGCTAGTCATATCAATCAACTCCATATTTTCCTTTAATCATGTTGATTAATAAATAATGAGGTTGTAGTTTCATATATGATGTATCTATCATTAATATTTTCAAATCACTGATCTTCAACCTTTCTATATCACTCTCGGCCTTCTAAATATATGCATTGACCCCTTTCCTCTGTATCTTGACCTTTTCACCCTCAATACGTGCATAATTGTGTGCAAGTTCTAACATCAATTCAAATTTTTGTTGATAGTCATCATTCAAAACTTCAAATTCAACCTTGAAACTAAAGGTTTCCAGAAGCTTTTCTTTCTCCTTCCTTTTAGCAGCCTTTTGATCGGATTTGATGATGTATATTACCACAATCTTCACTTTTCATTCCTTCCTATTAAGTGCTTGTTAGGTTTGGCATTTGTGCCATCCAAAACCGAGTTTGCTTTGCCAAACATGACTTTTTCCTTTTCAATGATGTTTGGATAAAACAAAAAGCAATTTTGGAAACGTACGGTTTTGAGCTAAACGTGATTTTCACAGAAGCAGCAATTCCAAGCTTCTGCTTTTTCTGTAATTAATTCTATAACAAATAAACTTGATTTACCGGTTTTGCCCCTTTTATTTCCATCTGCAGTTATGTAACAAACTTGCTTTTTGTATGTTTCCGCAAAATCTGTCACCTAGTTGAATGGCCATTGCAGCCGCAGCTTGAAGAGCAGCAAGCCAAAGACATCTCACACCATGGACAACATCTTGCAGCCGCCATGTTTAATTCTCTAGGTTAGAGATGAAACATTGTATGGACTCTGTTTTATTTTGTCAGACAACCCGACCCATTAACTTAAATGATCCACCTTTTGTAAAAAAAAACTAAAAACTTAAGTGACCTACCTAAATAGTTTTATTTATTTATTTCAGTTAAAGAATTACAATTTTTCTAAACCGGCATGTTTTGTTAGTGTTTTTTTTTTACAAAAGAATATTAAAATAAATCTTATAAATTAATAATTTTTTAAAATGAATTTGTAAACCAATAAAATCCTATTTATGATTTTGAATAAATTAAACTAATTATCTAAAATAAAAATTGGGTATTTACTTTTAAATACAATTAAAAGGATAATTTGGTCATTGCACATTCAAAATCAATTTTCATTCAAACTATCCAAACATAAATCAATTCACATCCAACTCACTTTTAACCAAAATCAATTCTCTCAAACTCAATTCTATCAAAATCAATTATCTCCACCGCCATACCAAACACACATTAAGACTCTCTACACATCCATTCACTCACATTCACATCGGTATCATGTTTTGAATTCATTAAGTAACAACAAAATTACTGACTTTGTCTCCCATCAAGCAGTCATGACAAAATGTGTAACTCGATCAATACTCAATTCAAAGTGTCAAAATAGGTAATCTAGAAATTCAAAATCATGTAATCCTCGAATAACATTTTACCCTCACTTGATAAATCCTACCCATTATAGAATGAGTCCAAATCTTCCCATGCAATATTGTAAAGACAAACCAACTATCAACAACGAAGAATAAAATTGCCTACCAAAACTCCAAACGCTTTTTTCCTCATGAAACCTAGTAAGAGTTGAATAAAAGAAACAGTAAACATTGATTGCTAATAATCATAAATTTTTTAAAAACTAAAAATAATAGTGTATATTATTGCATTTTGTTTGAGGATTTTCATCACTTATAATTAATATAAGGAAAATCCTAATATTGAATTTTTCTTTTCTTTTTGTATTATAAAAAAGAAAAAGGAAAAAAAAGAAAGGTATAGTAGTAGTATACGGAAGGAAAAAGAAGAAAAGAAGAAAAGAGAAGGGAAGGGAAGGGAAGAGAAGAGGAAAGTTTAAAAGGGTAGAATACGAGCATTGCTAGGGTTTGTACATTCTAATTCGATTCCGTAGCTGAATCTGATTCCGGATCGGGTGTCAGTCAGTCAGTCAGTCATGAAGCTCACAGTGAAGACTTTGAAAGGAAGCCATTTCGAAATCAGAGTTCATCCTTCTGATTCGGTATGTTGTACCTTTCAATTTTATTAACAACATTCTTTGATTCAAGAATTCCCAGTATTCATTCATTCATTCATTCATTCAATTTTGTTGTTATTATCAGATAATGGCTGTAAAAAAGAATATTGAAGATATTCAAGGAAAAGATAATTACCCATGCGGACAACAATTGCTGATTCACAATGGTAAAGTTCTCAAAGATGAAACTACTTTAGCTGACAATAAAGTCTCTGAAGATGGCTTTCTTGTTGTCATGCTTAGTAAGGTATTATTATGGATCTCAATTATGCTTCTATCTTTCTTTCCCATTTCACTACTCCATATTTCACTTATAAGAGTTAAAGATATCTTTTTATTTAAGACCATGAAAATATAACCATGGATGTGGGATCAAAATTACTCTCTTATTAATTCATGTACAATAATGAACATACAAGATATGTTGTCAATAGTGCCGCTATATCATACTAGTATAGCAGTGGTGGAGTTTGGTGCAACGCTTTTGGCCTGCAATACCGCTTGTTGCGGCCCTAATGCCCTTTCGCGTCCGCTATTAGGATTTCGGTGCATCACTCCTTAAATCTTTTTTCTGAAGGGTATAATTGTCAATTCGAATCCTTTTAAGAGTAATATTCAGTTCTTCATCCTGTTATGTTCTTGCTCACAAACAACTGTCTTGTTCTTCTTCCCACTTTACTTCAATGTTGTTACTACCTCCGTTCCTTTTTAATTGTCACTTTTTCACATCTTACACAAACCAAGGCAATCAATAAATGTTACTACTTTTGATACAATTGTTTTTGCTTTTACTATAATGACCTTATAAATTTAATATTTCATTTCCTATGTTTCTCTCTCCGCAATAAATATATAAGGGTAATATTGGTAAAACAACATTTAATGTTGCATTGAACTTTGAAAATGACGGTTAAATAGGAACAAAAATTTTCTCTAAAAGTGACAGTTAAAAAGGAACAGAGGGAGTATGTTCTTGTATGTTAAGTTTTTTTGCTCTGTACTTTAGGTTCTTTAATTATCGAGTATGATGGTCTCTTTAATTTTGTGTATTTTTCTATTTTTGAGTATTTGTGTTTTGCCTTGTACATTGATGTTTAGTAGCCGCTATCTGCTATACCACTATAGCATTTTAGGGGCTCAGCACTACGCGACACTGTCTGGGATTAACAACATAGCCTACAAGATACCTCTAGCATAACTATAGGGTAGAGTTCTCCTCAGATTAGGTTTTAGATAGTCTCATGAGAAAACTAATATTGATATTAGTATTATGTCAAAAAGTGTGTCAAGTGTTTGCAAATAATTGAACACTTTAATAACATGCTCCAAGATAGAACTAGCCTGCATTTGGAGTCACCCTCGAAGTCCATCAATCGTGTGGTAGCCCGCTTCTCTCACATGTTGCATCATGTTCATCGCACAATTCAACCAAAACAAGATTTCCTAGTATGTGCTAAGATTAACCAGAATAGTATAAAGTCCCTGAAGGAAAAAATAATTTCTAATCAAAATCCCTGATTTTAAAATTAAAATCCTAAATTTGATCCCAAAAAACACTACGTTACCCTCTCTTTCGGGCCACAATTTAGGACGTAGAATATAAATTTAGTTGGCAAAATACTGTTTAATTCGTCTTTAACCATAATCTACCATTTTACTGTTCTATTTGCAGAGTAAAGCCTTGGGATCTGCTGGAACTTCATCTACTCAGGCATGTTGCTTGCTCATTTTTAATATCTTTTTGGTATTTGAGTTTTTTCCCTCTTGTATGAGTTAGTGATTGTGCATGTGTGACAGACCGCTAGCAATCCACCTATAACTGTGCCAACACCAGATTCCACACCTGTAGTACAAACTCAGTGAGTTATTTGAAATAGTTCTTCGTGTAGCTTTTCCATCAACTTATGTTTTTTCATAACTTATTTTATTTGGCTCCGCAGATCTGCAAACAACGCATCTCCTGCAGCTGTGGCACCTACAAAGTATGGCTTTTGTCTCTATGTTTCTCTGGTTATACTGTTTGTAGTCATTAATGTACGACACACTATATACCATCTTTATGTAGATTTTGTCTGATGAAGGCTATCGCAAACCATTCTTATAATCAGTAATACATTCTTGATGCTAAAAGTTAGGGTTGGAATTTGATTTTGGCCTGGTCTAATATTATAATTAATATTTGACTGATGCCATCTATTCAATTATTTTTTTCTCTCAAAACTATAAGGGCAAGCCAATAGACCAGGTCGTGGTAAAATTAAATTGGGCTAGCCTGATGATTTTCTGTGATCTGATTAGTTTTTGTTTCGTTCAAAGCTCTGAAGGGAAGGCCAATTCTGCCCAACCCTAAGTTGGGGTTGTACAAATGTTTTTGGGCTGGTACAATGTAATTTATCATTTTCTGTCTCATTGCCATGAGAAAGGCCAGACTTGTGTACAACTTCATTCACCCCAACTGCATTCAGACATCACTTCAGCTGTCATCTTCAACTTGTTTATCAATCTTCTGATTTCTCACTAATCAGTCACATTACTCTAGAGTCTAGAGTACAATCACTTTCAAACTGATAAAAAATGCTCAAATTACCAAAGTTCTGTAAAATAATAATGCAAGATTCTCAAAAAACAGTTAACATGCCTTATATTGGCAACTTGAACAAGTCTTGTAGGCTCATACCATTGTGGGTAACCCAAACTTTAGGCTGAGAAAATCCTAGTCTAGAATGAACAATAGAGTCCTAATCGAACCACAGGGAATGCTGTACTAGACCTAAGCAACTCTAAACCTAAATCCCTACATACTAACTCTAGTTTCCTAATTATAGTTACACCCTAAATTAAAATAGTGTTCATAAATGTCTTATCCTCTTGCTGCAATCAACAAATTGAGTTGTTTGCCATTTACCTCTATCCTGTCGTCAAGCCTTCTGAAATACATTTCAATGTCATTTTTGCAGTGTTACTACAGATACTTATGGACAGGCTGCTTCAAATTTAGTTGCTGGAAGTAATCTTGAGCAGACTATTCAACAACTTATGGACATGGGTGGTGGCAGCTGGGACAGGGATACCGTCAATCGTGCTCTTCGTGCAGCTTTCAATAATCCAGAGCGTGCTGTAGATTACTTGTATTCTGTATGCCTAAACTGCTCATTGTAGATTCTATTTGCTTGAACCTTGTGATTTATCTTATTTGATTTGATTTAACAATTATTTATATGCAGGGAATTCCTGAAGCAGCAGAAGTTGCTGTACCGGCTGCTCAATACCCAAGTAATCCAACTGAAACAGGTGGGGTCACTACCGGAGTTGTTCCTGGGGTCCCTAACTCGTCTCCCTTGAATATGTTTCCACAGGTAAAAATAATAATTTGAATGGATTAACAAAAGTCATTGTACCTTGTCATTTACATCTTTTGCTGTTACTTTGTACTTTATTTTGAGTTGAAACTCTTTCAGGAGACAATTTCTGGTGCTGGAGCTGGAGCTGGTTCGCTTGACTTCTTGAGGAACAATCCCCAGGTAGGCATTTTCTTTCATCATTTATAATACACTGTTAAAAAATTTATGTTTGACACATCCATATTCTGCATATTTAGTTTCAAGCATTGCGGACAATGGTGCAATCCAATCCACAAATTCTCCAGGTATCTAACTATCTATTTTCTCAATCATCTAATACCTGTCTTTTGGTCATTTGTCAATGTCTGAGATAATTTCTATTGCAGCCTGTACTTCAGGAGCTTGGAAAGCAAAATCCAGGTCTCTTGAGACTAATTGACGAGCATCATTCTGAGTTTCTTCAGTTGATAAATGAACCCATGGATGGTACTGAAGGGTGAGTATACTGCTTTCCATGTATGGTCTGTGATAGTTTAACATGCCATCTTTGCATTTTACAATCATTACTTAATCCCATAGTCATGCTTCAATTATAAATAACTTTTCGGTTTTATTAGTAGTAGTCTTTGCCGAGTCAAGATCCTCTCCATTTTAGATCTCCTCAATTCCTACCATTTGGAGAGATAAAAACACAATAAAATTTGAAACTAATTAATGATGGTGGGACCCACTTGTTGGTAGGACCCACAATCTATATTTTGTGTGTATCTCTTTCTAAATGGCAATCTCCATTTATTTTTATAAATGGAGAGGATCCTAACTCGTCTTTGCCATGTTTGTGGCATGAAGGTAATGTTTTGACCTGTTGTGGTATCTAATCCAGGAAGCATCTGTAGCATTTAAGATTGAAGTATTGACCTAGTAGTTTACTTGTTTATTTATAAATCTAACTCTCTTTCTTCTATTAGAGATAATTTTGATCAGGCGGAGCAAGACATGCCTCATGCTGTCAATGTGACGCCAGCTGAGCAGGAGGCAATTGGAAGGGTATATCTATTTTTTAATTTTTAATTTTTTTTTTAAGAATGATATGCGCTCTTTTCATTTCAATTGATTTACCTTATGCCTTTGCAAAAAAAATGAAATTGATTTGCCATATGTGTTGATTCATTTTTACCTATGACATGCAGCTAGAGGCTATGGGATTTGATAGAGCCTCTGTCATAGAGGCATTTTTGGCATGTGACCGTGATGAGCAATTGGCAGCCAACTACTTACTGGAAAATGCTGGGGATTTTGAGGATTAAATCACTAACCTACAATGATTCATAGTTTTTGTTCAGGCTTTTTTCCTTTTTGCAAGGAGGGTGGTTTGCAATTTTTCTTCTGTCTTTCTAGGGAAATCTATGTGGTAGAGTTTCTGATTTGGATTGGCGTATTTTACCATTTATTTACTAATGATTTTGGTTTGGTTTAGTTTATATGACAGTGTTTTTAGCTATCTTCCCTGATTTAGGCTTTGATTCCTCTTACTAGAGAAAAACGAAATATCTCATTAATGAGAATTCTATTTTTTTTCTCCTCAAAGGAGAGGAGTTACGGATTGTGGAGTTGGGATCCTCTCAATTTTCCCTCTACATTACTATAGTTTTTCAAGAGTTGTGAAGTGGATATTAAATAATTGGATCCACCAAATGTCACATTATTGTATTTATATTTCCAAAACTTTGGTAATGGAAAGAATGGGGGAGGTAAAAGAATGTAGAGGATCTTGACTCCGGAGGAGTAAGGAAGAGTACACGTTAAAAATCACTTATTTTATTTTATTTATTTTAATTTTGAATTTTTGTCTTTTAGTGTGCCATGTGTTGTAAAATGATTGGACCACGTGGCATTCCGTTAGTTTTGTTTTTTTTGTAACGGAAAGTTAACGGAGGGACCAATGCCAAATTTTTTATAAAGTGTAGGGACTAAAGCCAAACCAAAAAAAGTGCAGGGATCAATACCAAAATTGGGTGAAAATTCACTTTTTTTTGTAGCGATTTTACTTTGCATATGTAATTTATTATTTCTTGTAACCAAGTAATTTTGAGTTTTTTTTCTTTGTAAAAAAAAGTAATTTTAAGGATTGAAAGAACGGAAAGAAGTTTTGGTCTTTCACAATTTTTAAAATTTAGGCAAAGCTACAAGCTTCATCCTTATAACCAATCTAACTTGTCCAAACTGAGTTTCAACCTTAATTTGTGGAAATGTAAATCTTCTTGTTTTATTGTCTTCCATTTGAATAAGCTAATAGGTTCCGTAAGTTCTTCGTTCTAATAAGAGAACCTTCCTACATCTTCATTAGGGTCTTCATTTGCATCATCTTCACTTTCCATATGAGCTGAATGTTTATGCAGAAATTCATTTAAACCATCCGTTATCTATTATAAGAGAGTATAAACAAGCTAACAAAGATCAAAAATAACAAACTCATCTGAAACACATGAAGTACACGATAAGCATGGACAAAACTAGTACCAAAAGTAGGGACACGACACGACTCACTAAAGTAAAGTAGGATTAAAGAGCAAGAACCACAATCACACTGAAGTGAAGTAGTAACAAAATTTGAACTCAGGGACCACAAACCCTATAAAAATCCAAAAACTGGAACACATATCCTAAAAAAATTGATGGAGAAATGGTGTAGAAAAGAGAGACCACACTGACCTGAAATAATTGTCCTACACATGTGTTACGGATGGATGGTTTAAAATCAATATTTTCACGGAGGAGCAAGGAAAGGTACGGGTAGCCAGGTCACAAATAACATATGAGTGGGCCAAGACCCCCTAAGATTTTTTATGTTCTTAGAAATCAATAAACATGTTCCTTTTAATCATTCAAATGTCTTTCTTTTTGTATTTTTTTTGTTGTAAAAAATTTATTCATAATCATCAAGATTCTCTAAGAATATATTTTCAATAAAATTAATTAAAATAAGTTAAAAAGAAATATATGTATATAATATTAACTAGCTATTAAGAACTTTCTTGGAGAAAGAAAAAAATGGATACTTATTTATACAACCATTTAGAGACAACTCTTATTTATCCATCGAAAATGTTTGTAAAAATAGTATGATTTGTGAAACTAAAAGATGAGATAGTTACCGTTAGCGGGAGCAAAGAGAAAGAGAAACGAAAATTGGGAAAAACAGACAGAGAGGACAGTAGTGCGTAATCACCAAAGCGTTTTGAAATTCAAACGAAAACATAATAATAATAATAAAATGCAGTAGGACCCACCCACCGAACTAACACCACTACACTACTTAGGGAGAAATTGAACACCGAACAACAACAATACAATACAATGAAGAAAAACCAAAACCAAAACCAAACCCTTGGTCGTATGTTTTCAAATCCCCTAAGCGAGATTGACACCAACGTTCAGCTCACTCTGAGGCATAGTCGTAGCTGCAGCAACACTTGTCACTATGTAGCAGACAACAAGGAAAATGCCAATCTCAACAATGTTGTTTCAACAAACAGGATTCTCAAGCCTTCCTCATTACAGTTTTGCATGCAAATCAACGATCCATCTTCCGATTCTTCCCACTTTTCCAGCTCTTTGAAAATTTGGGACCACTCCGACTCTGAAGCAGCTGCTCCTGCTTCCTCCTGGTCTACTTTACCCAACAAGTCTTTGATATGTAGACCATTGCCTATAGATATTGGAAGATGTACTTGTGTTATTGTTAAGGAACCAACACCTCAGGGTCCCAATTTATTCTCTCTTTATACCTATGTATGTATCTCCTATTTATTCACTACCATTCTATTCTATTCTATTCTATTCTATAATATTATTATTGTAGGAAGGTCAGGGACGACAGAATAGGAAACTGGCTGTTGCCTACCACAAGCGCCGGAGTGGGAGGTCTCACTTCACAGTAGCTCAGAATCTCAAAGGACTACTCTCCAATTCTGATGATGATACTTTTCTCGGTACAGTAACCGCTAACCTCACCGGCTCTAAATACCACATTTGGGATCAGGGATATCATCGCCATAAGCCCCGTAGTAAACAACCAAAACCTCCTCTTCCTCTTGCTGTTGTTGAGTAAGCCTATATCTTCCTTCATCTTTCTCAATCCTCATTCTTCTCTGCTAACTAGTTGCTCTTTATTTACAGGTATGTACCTACAATAGCAACATGTACAGGAACTCACAGAAGCATCAAAGCTTATATACCCAACCATCAATCTATATCTTTCAAGAACACCAACCAGGTTAGATTCATTTTCAATAATATGATGATCACGCACACTCACATTGTTTACCAATATCTCTTTTTTACTAATAATAAAAATGGTTCAGGTACAACATATCAAGGGACTACCAGTGAATTGGGAGGGAAAAATGGACAAAGTGCATCAACTATTCTCAAGGGATCCACTCTATAACAAGGTAGGAGGAGGAGCCCTCACTGAGGGGAAGTTTCTTTGTCATTTATAGTCAGCCATGGTCTTGATTTTCATTAATTTGTATTCTCTTCCTTCATCAGAGTACAAAGCAATTTCAGCTTGACTATAGAGATAAAGGAAGGCCAGGACTTGGAATCCAGAGATCCGTGAAAAACTTTCAGCTCACTTTAGAGGTATCATCATTGAAGCCGGAAGTGTTTTTATGTTATAATAACGCAGTTAGTTATGTTGTCTACTTAGCTGATTTATGTTTGCTATGATTAGGAAAATGGTAAGCAGACAATCCTGCAGCTAGGGAAGGTAGGAAAATCTAATTTTGTTATGGACTACAGGTATGAATTCAAAATTCTCTTGTTTTATCGAGTATGACCTTAAATTTTTTCTGAAGTGGAAGGGTTTCATAGCTAGTACCATTACCTCTGTCAATCTGCAGATATCCTTTGACTGGTTACCAGGCGTTTTGCATATGTTTGGCTTCCATTGATGCAAAGCTTTGTTGCATAGTGTAGTGGCAAATCTCTCTGTTCTGTTTCGCCCAGCCCCTTCCAGAAAGAAGTCTTGGAGCTTCTGACTGAGTACATTTTTCAAAAGAAAAATGAAAATTTTGGAGTTGTATTCGGATGATCACTTCGTTACTTTCCGACTTTGTAATCTTCACTAATATTTTACTAAAAATTGTATCCATTGAATCAGATGATCACTATTAGTTCAGTAACAGATAAAATGAAATCGTGTTGTGCCAGTAGTTTAGATATATAATGAAATTACTTCTTTCATCATGGCTGTTCTATAAGCACCTAACTACCCTGTATCTGTAACTCCCTACCAAAAAAGTAAACCAGTTGTAACATGTCAAGACTATCGGATACTCTAGGTAGTAGATGATTTGATGCCATACCATTTACACATTACAAAGACTTAAAACAATTTATTTGGTCACAAAACAAAAAAAACACAACTTTTTTTTTCTTCCTTTTTTTGTTTGTGTGATCAAAGAGCAACACTTTCACAAATATAAATAATTTGGAACAAATATTTCCCACAATTAGTTCAACCTCTGAACTCAAGTTAGCTTCTGGTTTCGCCCAATACCATCCAGAAAGAACGCTTGCAAATTATTTACCCAAGTTATTGAAGATTTGTCTGAGTACATTTTTCAAAAGAAAATTAAGATTATAATCATTGTTCTCAAATGATCACTTTGTTTCAGACTTTTTAAGGTTGGCTACTACTCCCTCCATCTCAAAATAAATGATCTAGTTATCTGATTCACATATGTCAATGCAAATATTTGACCTTAAATATCTTTAATTATATATTAGCAAAAATTATAAAAATTTAATACTTTGAAAATATTCATTGAGACAAATCCAACATCTTATATGGTACCATTTATCTTTATATAATAGAAAAATATGATCGAAGTATGCAATGTGAATAGTGTATGTAGTCAAACTATGTCACTTGTTTTGGGAAGGAAGAAGTATTTTACTAAATGTTGACTTCTTTAAATTCGAAGGTACTCTTTGTGTGAGCTTGATACAAGCTGTTTTCATTGCCTCAAGAACTCAGAGAAAGCAAATCAGCTTGTCTGAATTCGTTTAGTAACAGATAAAATTACATCACGTTGAACCAGTACTTGGATATACTACTATAATGTTCGTATGTAATTACTTCTTTCATGGCTGTTTTATAATTACTTGAATACCTTGTAACTCCCTAACACAAAAATGTAAGACAGTTATTACAAATGACTATCAGATACTCTAGGTAGTAGATGATAGGATTGTACGATGATCAAATGAAGACTAATACTTAAGTGCTAGAAACTGCCTGGACATGTTTTCCATCATAACATCTCTGGCTATGGTGTGGCTCCTGAACAATGAAAAGTAAACTTCAGAGACACTTTTCATCCACACCATAAAAGAGGGAGTGTGTGTGTGTGTGTGTGTGCGCGCGCGCATGTGTGTTCTATATACTCAAATAATGATGAGGTAACCAAAAAGTTTTGTACACAACCTGTGCATTGGCTCCAAGAACATTTGCAAGAATATGTCTTTTAACCATTTTGTGAAAGTCATTGTGGTCGCTTGTAGCAAGTAGCGACCATATCACCATACATTTATCAGAAGTAAGAATCGTCAGTGCAGTTGATCTCTAGTGCAACTGTTAAAATATACTGAACATTTGGGTTTAAGTATCAGTTTTCCCCTTGTCAAAAAGAAAAAGGATTGGATTTTATTCCAACTTCCCAAGTACTTAAACCTCTAATTAAAAAAGAAACCACGAAAGAGCTCTACCTTACCATGGTCAAGAACATATATTACATCAAAATCTCTGCATACATAGCCAAGAATTCAAAAACTACTACACATTATTTGAAACAAAGTCAAATTTCAACAGATGCTATATGCCTAAATCATCTATTCATGATTTAAGGGTAATTGTTTCACAACCACACACAAAGCAAAATCATTCATGTAATACGAAATCATCTCCAACAAACAAAGGGACAAAACTGTGTTGGTCACGATAAAATTGTCATAATGAAAAACAAGCAAGTTTACAATTATATCATCCATAAACATAATCCTTATAAACATCAAACTTAAAAATCCTCAATAGGTTTATGACAAGACAGAAGGATGCCTAAAAACCTATAAATAATGCATTTGCCAAAAGAGAATAAAACTCCACGCTTACATAAAGCCGGTAACTTGTTCTGATTCCATCAACAATGTAAAAAACCAAGGATCCTGAAAACAATTCATAACATAGTTAAACAACAACTCTCCACCTTAAAGAAACAAAATTAACAAAACCAAAACTGAACCTAAAATGGTTACTAACTTGTAGTTTTATTTACATAACCGGCCAGGTGAATGTTGTTCAGAAAACACCGCCTGCGATGGAAGACAGGTCATCAAAGCTCCAAAGGTCCATTGTGTTTCCACAATCCTGAGTTGAATCTTCACCAAGCAAAGCTGCCAATGAAGCATCACTCCAGTTATCATCAAACGAGTTCTCAAAGAACTTCAACTCGGATTCGATATCTGCAAGCTCCTCAGAGTGTGTCTTTGCTGAATCATTTTGCATAGGTAGCATATCCTGAGAGGTGTCAGACAACAGATTCTTCTGAGATTCACCTTCTATAGGAGCAGAAAACACGGATGAAATCTCAGGTGTTTTCGGGCCTTGTTCACCCCAACATAGATCAGGATAATCAAACGAATTGCTTGAATACTCCGAACTGAAATATGCAGTAACATCAGCAGATGCAAGCTGAACACCGTTTCCAGCAAAGGGTCCGACATTAGCACACTGGTCGTTAACCAATGGTCTCTGTTCCACCCGATCCACAGGGGAATAGTAGTTCTCCATATTTTCGCACTTGAAAGAGTTCAGATTTTTGTCCAACAGCTGTGTCTCAGGATTTGTCTTGAGACGTTTTGAGGAAGCATTTGGAGCCTCTTCGGGAAAATTCACCTTGGCTTTCTTGCCACGGATTCTCCTAGCTTCAGCATCGTAGGCTCTTGCAGCTTCTTCGGCAGTGTTGAAAGTTCCGAGCCAAACACGAACTCCTTTCCTTGGGTCACGGATCTCAGCTGCCCATTTTCCCCATGGACGTTGGCGGATACCCCTATACTGATTCTTCCTCTTTCTCTTCAATTCCTTTTCACCTTGCTCGTTTGATTTCGATGCAACAACTTTTGCAGCACTTGATCCTACAACACAATTCAAAATTAGTTTAAATAATTGCAGCACTTGATCCTACAACACAATTCGAAATTAGTTTAAATAATGACAATATAACATGATAAAATTAGATCAATCAATATAAAATTAAAGAACAATCTAAAGCATCAACAACGACAGCAACCATGTCTTCCCCCCAAGTAAGGTTGGCTACATAGATCAAATTACACCACAATGTTCTATCATAAACCATATTAGTATCCAACTCATTAATCTCAAAATCTTTCCTGCTAGATTCTCTTATAATTTTCCTAGGTCTTCCTCTACCTCTAGTGATCTGAATATCCTCCAACTGATCTATTCTCCTTAATACAAAATCCACAGGTCTTCTCTCATTGCACATTTTTTATCTCATTACAAAATCTAGAGCATGCAACATTATTTATTTCATTAAACATTGGATTAATACCCAAAACAGAAGCAAAGAGTTAGCAAAATCTAATGATAAGCTAACCTTATGAGTTATGGGAAATACCAAATCACAAACGACTTATAACAATTTTATAACAATTAACACAACAGATGATAAAGTTCAATTATGATCCTCAAATTTTTGCAATTTCAGATCAATTAAACAAAGACTAGCTCCATTAGATCATGTCTATCACTTTGCAAAAGTTCAACTTGACTGAACAAAAAAACAAAACCAACACCAAGAACCCTAGATAAATTGAAGGTCCCAACTTGGATTTATAAAAATCATTCAAAGTTGTGTGATTTCCTGCAGTCAGAAAAGCTCATTCAAAGCTCATAAACATTAACTTAAAAAAAATTACATTAAAGCTCATAAACATTAATTTATAAAAAAATTACATTAAAAAACAAATACAAAGAATTAATCCCTTATTTTCAATCCACCCGAAAAATAAATCACACAGCAAGAAAAAAACAATAATCCTCAAGTGATTGCCAAGATCTAAAATACCAGAATTAAAATTTCATGGACGATACAAACCCCATAAAATCAAATCACATATATAAAAATGTGGGGCATGATAGTAAAAAACCATACATCAATTCATACTAAAAAATCTCACACAAAAAAACAGAACTTTTTGTTTAAATTTTAAAAAAAAAAATCCATGAACTAAAAACGAAATAAAATGTGGGACATCAAAGTATTTAACAAATGCAAACGAAAATTAAAATAAAATAAAAAAAGAGAGAGATATTAATAACAGAAACAGTTACCACGAACAAAGGAGTTGGAAGATTTGTTGTTAGTTGAACCAAAGGTAAAACCATTGGCACCGACCAACAACCCTTCATCATCATCGAAATCAGCATCATCCTTAAAGTCTCTGAACTCAGCTTCGAAATCATTGTCAAGGAAAAACGGTTTTTTGGAACTGGGTTTCCTCAAATTGGGCCACAACATGTCCGCGGTGACACGACGGGAACCACCCACCACCGCCGCAGTTGAGATAAAGTCGGAGATAATTGCACCACCACACATCTTTCTCTACACTGTCTGTGTTTTGTGCTGAAATGATTTTTGTGCTTTGATATCACGTGAGACTTCTTTTATATATATATGGATGACGTGGTGTTACGATTTTGCCCTTGGTGCTGATGAAGAAAAGTAGTAGTCAATTTTTATTTTGACTTAAAAAAAAAGTTTTAATATGTTTTTTGTTCCTATAAATATACTAACTTTTCGTTTTAATCCCTGTAAAATTTTCAATCA
>Ga0315913_1000895_pt1 | contig 29916 bp, 8 predicted proteins | sample MpolsnodulesMG_FD_207736 | JGI IMG/M metagenome (GOLD analysis project Ga0315913, IMG submission 207736) | Medicago polymorpha root nodule microbial communities from Los Angeles, California, United States - small nodules | ecosystem: Host-associated > Plants > Roots > Nodule | place: USA...
CATCTAACTGGCTTAACAGTGAAAAAACAGAAAAAATAGATGCCGTTGCAAGTGATTTTGTTACATCACATCAATCAAACTAGATAAAACCAACGACGGTACATAATTACTCTCAACCTTTTGAAAACTTATACAAGCCCAAATGTTTCTTGAGCATTTGAACACTCATCAAATTCAAGAATATTGTGATTGACTTAGAAGGCATCAAACTCTAGCCATTAATATTTATGTTCTCTCAGCCAAATGACAGTCCAATTAACGTATTTTGCTTTTACAACTACCACCAAAGTCTTTTCTCTATTCTCACTAGTGATAGGCCACTTAAATCCAAATACCTCTTAATGGTTTGGTCAATAATTTCCCTAGTTCCCCCCGAGTTGAGATCCTCTCCATTTATAAAAATAAATGGAGATTACCATTACGAAAGAGATAGACACAAAAAATAGGTGGTGGGTCCGATTGTTAAGGATTCAAAAGAGGAAATTAATTGTAAATCTTATGTAGAAAATGTTCATTTTTAAAGTTTCAATGCATTGAATACTCAATTTCCAAGAAAAAGTTTCTTCTTTAGACTTCTAAACAAGTGCCTCAGGGGCACTTGTTAGCATTTCCCATTATTAAATGAGCTCCACCGTCATTAATTATTTTTAAGATTTTTTGTGTCTTTATCTCTCCAAATGAAAAAAATGGAGAAGAGTTTAAATGGAGAGGATCCTAACTCGTTCCCCCCACCACTAAACTATTGGACCATGTCTGTTATTCATCTGGTCTAACCGTCTCTACTGGTGTTTGCACATGTTTTCTCCATATATGTCCAGCTCATCAAAGATATGATTCTAGCATCAATTCTATAATGATTAACGAGATGCCCTGATTTTCTTTCTAATGATTTCAGTCATAATTTAACAGTCTTGTGTGACTTTTGTTTTTAAGAGAAAAAAACAGTAATAACAATTGCGATCATATAATTGCGTAGATGAATTGTTCTCTCTGATATATCAAATAGCTCCTACAATTTGAATTTTAGAAGAAAGGCAAGAACAATATAATATCTCTAAAGAACCTAACAAACAAATAATGGAAGAAGATAACTTTTATTATGAATAGCCTATGAGAATGACATACCCTGCATCAATAATTTCATCAATGCACAATAGAATGAGGTCCAAGTTCTCAAGTGCTTCCTTCTTGTCCACATTGCCTCTGGTGGAAAAAATGGGAGAAGCCAGTAAAATTGTCAAGGACTTCCAAGTCCATGGTGACAGATTGATAACACCTTTGAATATCACACATAGATAAACAGTTAAGTATCAGCAAACAACCTGAGAAGGAGGCCAACAGAATCAAAAAATGCCTGCAGAACTGAGGATAAGATAAGCTCGTTTTCGTCATCACTCCCGGTAACAAAGAAGTGAAGATCTTGGACAAACTTGTAAACAACGATGTTATTCTCAAACATTGTTATCTCCGCTGCCACACATAAAAACAACCCATCAATGTAGGTCATATACAATACATAGTGATGATTAACAATCAATCTATTCCAAATTCTAATCACAAGATAAAAATACCTCTAGAGAAGGAAGCACTCACCTTCAGTGCGAGCATTGGTCTTCTGAGTCTTGTTGAATACAAGCTTCTCAAAAGCTTCCTTTGCACTATTGGTTGGCCAATCATCTGAGAAATACTTAGCCGCCACACGTCTCCCATCAGAATCCAAAAGAAGGATGTTCTTCACAGAAGGGTTCAACTCCTAACAAAAACACACAATACAAAATCATAACTTTCCTCAAAAACACCTCACAAAATCTCTTATCTTCGACTATCACAGTTATTCATTTCAACCAACTTCACTCAATTTTTAGCACAAAACCAAGCAAGGTTCAACAAAAAGATACAAATGCCCCAACTTCCACACAACTAATGGTTCTAAAATGTAGTCAATGGAGGTCAGTCTAGTTGGTAAGGAGTTGGCTCATACCCTGCAAGGGCACGGGTTCAACTCCCGCTGCCCACATTAGGACTTCATTGGTGGGCAATTTGTAAGTATCTCTATCAACGCTCTATAAGCCTTGAGATCTTCCCAAGCCCTGGTGAGCCTCTGGGACCTAACTCACGTAAACTTTCTTTTATGAAAAAAATTGTTCTAAAACACAAACCTTTAAACCGTTATAAAAATGGTTAAAAATGTGGGCAAATGCGGCCACAATTGTGGTTGCAATGTCATTGCAAAGAACTAACAACCGCATATTACAGCCACAATTCTGATTAAGGACCAAAATTTAGAGCTATTACTAACTATTATTACAACATTTTGTCAAAAAAAAATATCTAATTCAATTCAAGCTTCCATAAATCACAAGTCAAATACCACATTGTATATACAAATTTTGATCTACGAACAAGAATCATAAAGTGTTAAATCAAAGGAAAAAAGAGGTCGAAGTTAAACCCTAAGCTAAATACTGATGCATGAAACAATTTTCTACCAAAATCAAAATCACACAAAAATTGACATTAAAATTAGATGATAAAATTCAATTGCAATAACAATTCAATTGCAGTAACAATTCAATAGCAATAAATCAGCAAAATTAGATCTGTTGAATAAAACAAAGAAAAATGATAATTGTGATCATGCAAATGTTGAAGACGAGATCGGAGTTGAGAGAATTGTATATATAGAGAGAAGATTAAAATTGAAGTCAAAATATATATATATATATATATATATATATATATATATATAGAGAGAGAGAGAGAGAGAGAGAGAGAGAGAGAGAGAGAGATTACGAGCTTGGAAGGAGACATAACGGAGAAAGCGTCGGAGAAGAATGAAACTGAATTCTTCTTACACGCTCTGTCAACTATTCTTCTCATATTCTTCATTGTAATATTTAATTTAATGTTTTAAAAACAATTTACAACATATTTATTTTTTAATTCCCTTAAAAAAATATTTTATACTGTAATTTTATACTCTAATTGTTTTGTAAAAATTTTGCGTCAAAAAAGATACTGTTTCCTAAAATTTATTTTTTAAAATGATTAATATTTGTTTATTTTAATAATAGTAATAATTATTAACCATCTTATTTTTTAGGGGAAGAGTTTCAATAATTTAAAGTTTAGGTAGTTTGATACTTTGATTTGATTAAGAATTTTTCCACCAAAAAATCGAATTCAGTTTTTTCAAAAGATTCGTTCTTTGGTTGAACTAATTATCAGCCCATTTTTATTTTAATTATTATCTTTGTTATGTTTTAGTTTTTATAATATATATTTTCCCCTCATTTTAATACTTGTCTTGAGTTAAATTAGTTTCTGTAGAACAATACAAAATAAATTAATTCTTCACTTATATAAATCATACATTCATATATAAATATAAAAAAAAAACTTCAAAACAATTATATTGATTAGTGTATAAACAACCTGTAACGTGTTGTTCTTTGTTTTTCTAATTATCTTTTTCTTTTCTCTTTAATTAGGTAAAAATATGATAAAATTACTTATAAAATAGTTTAAATAAATGGTAAATCAGAAGAAATAATATGCACCAACATTTGGTGTTTTGTGTGTGTGAAAAGGTACCCTTTTATATACTTTTATTATTTGCCATCTTATTTGTTTGGTATTTTGTGTGTGTGAAAATGCACCCTTTTATTATTTGTCTCCTTATTTGTTTGTAATTTGAATGGAAAAACCATTTCTTCTTATATCTTCTCGCACACTTAACTCAGTTGGTAAGGATAATGCATAATATATGCAAGTTCGGGGTTCAAACCCCGGCCGCCACCAAAAAAAGATCAATTTGAAGTAGTTTAGAGGAAACTATGTGTGATGGTAAGTATGACCCCAAATATCTCTCTCTCTCTCTCTCTCCGCTATTGATCTTCTTTTTGTAGAGGCTTCAAACAAGCAGGTTCACTTATGCATTGTCTTAACCTTTTTTGTCAAGCGTCTGGTAAAAAAAATTAACAATTAGAAAACCCAAATATTTTTCCTCCAAGAATGCTGATAATCAACTTCAAGAGGATATTGTTGAGCACACTGGTTTTTCTCAAGTTAACAGCTTGGGAAGATATATGGGGGCTAACATAGCTTCATGAAGAATTAATAGATGTCATTTCAACCATATAATTTAGAAAGTTCAAAGCATGCTAAGTGGTTGGAAGCGACAGTGTTTAAGTTTGACCGATTAGGTCGCTCTTTCTAAATCAGTGATTAGCTCTGTTCGTATCATCACATGCAACATTCAAAGATTCCCAACTCAATTTGTGACAATATCAAAAAAAATCCAACGTGGTTATTTTAGGGTGATAATGAGCACAAGCGTAAGACCCGCCTGATTAGTTGGGATATGTGTTGTTAACAAAATATTCTTGGTGGATTAGGAATAAAGAAGCTCCAATTTATATGATTTGGAATCTTATCCACAACCCGAATGATCTTTGGTGTAAAAGTTCTCCTTGGAAATATAGGAGGAATACCAATGTTATGATATCCTACACCGCTCGACTTATGATTATCTTTTATGGAAATGTCTCTCAGGGGCGTGGAACGACTTTCAGTGGCACATGTTTAAGACAAATTGGTAATGGTAGGAATACCAATTTCTGATGGGATAAATGGGTTCCTTATAATGTGAAGCATCTCCCTTCATCTTATTTGAATCACATTAACACCATCTTATATGTGACAAATGCTTTGAAACAAGTTGGGGACTAGGATGTGACATTTATGACTAAAAACCTTTAGAATACCATTGTAAATCAAGTGGGTTGGCCTTCCATCTCCTAAAAATGCGGACGATCCTGATGTGTTGGGGGTGAAAATGAATCAACACCCACCAATTTGCGATGTAAAGTGCTCACATCTTTCAGTTTTCTAATGTTATGTCGCTTCCTATTAAGGGTGATTGGAAGACTTTGTAGGGTTGGAAAGGTCCCCATCGGGCCCAGAATTTTACGTGGTTGGTTGCGTATAAGCGTATTCTCACTAACACTCGTAGGACAAAATGGGGAATGAGAATTTCACCTACCTACATTAGTTGTGAGATGGATGATAAGAATACACTATACGTGTTGCATGATTGTGTGCATGCAACCCGTGTTTGGATTCACATTCTTCCATCCAATTACATTACAATTTTTTTCTCTCCTTTGATTGCTGGGAATGGATTTTTAACAGCCTCATCAAAAATGGTAATTGAGCTTCCAATGATGGGTGGAAAACCATCTTTATGATTGCATATTGGTTTATTTGGACATGGAGTAATACAACAACTTGTTATGACAATTTTCAACGGCCTTTTGAACTAGTTCGTGTGATTCCCGTACAAATGTTCTAATTAAAGACATAGATGAATGTACTTGTCATCATCTTCATCAGAATCACCAACAAAAGGAGACAATTTATATTGGTTAGAAGAGACCCTTAGAGGGATTGATCAAGCTCAATAGAGACACTGCTTACAAGAAAATGATGACATAACAGGGTGCAGAAGATTATTTTTGTAATTGAGAAGGGAGACAAATCAAATGCTTCATAAAAAAATTGGCTCATGCAATGCTCTTCATGTGGAAATATGGGGCATGCATTTTAGTTTGGATCTGGTATGAAGAGATCATATTTCACATCTCATTGTCTAGAATGATTCAAAACTTTTGATTAGCATGATTACATGAAAATTTTGGAGAGTAATTCCTACTCTTGTTAGGTGTATTCACAACCTTTTAACTTTGGATTGAAAAGTCCAAGTTTGTCATACTTGGTGGGAGGGAAACATAAATGTTGATTGTCTTGCTAGTTATAGTCTCTCTTTGAATTTGTTTAGGTGTTTGGATGTGGAGTCCCCTCCAAGTGGACTCCACGTGTTATTTTTTGACAATTTACACGGGGTTTGCATGCATATGAATGTTAGACCAGCTTCTTAGTTTTGTTTTCTTGTTGTGCTTAGGCCCTCTTTTGTACTAAAAAAACAACTACGAATGCTTTTCAAAAGAACCAGGTTGATTCTATTGAGTTTGGTCATGTCATAACATCTTGCATGAATTTCCTCATCATTTACTTTACAAACTCTAAGGTTTAGTTTAACAGAAGACAAACAAATGAAGTCGCTCGCATTAGCATAGGTAGCCAAATTATCACCTAATTTCATTCCCCATTTTAATGAAATGCTAACTATTTTAGCAATGTCTAAAATAAAAGAAAATACAAGAATTAAAATATTAAATAGTTTGATTTTTTTTCTTAAAATATTAACAAGTGCCTTCGAAACATTCTTCAAGAACTTTTAACATTAAATCTTTTTATTACAAATTTTTTTCTTAAAATATTAACAAGTGCCTTCGAAACATTTTTCAAGAACTTTTAACATTAAATCTTTTTATTACAAATTTTTATGAAAATTTATTTATACAATTTTGATGCATTAAAATTTGTAACATTTAATTCTAAAATTAAAATCTTTAAAGAGTCTCTCAGACACAAATAATACACCGTACCAAAAACCCCTAAAAAAATATGTATCATTTAATTTAATTGATTTTGAAATAAAAGTTTTAATCAGCAAAACCCTTTCTCTCTACGAAGAGTTAAGCCGTCTGTGTCCATATCGCCGCCGCCACCACCACCACCACCACCAATCACCATCCTATCTGCTATCACGCCGTTCCGGTGAGCAAGATTTACCTGCTATCTATCTTTTACTCACCAATCTTCATTCATTATATACTTTTCCTTTAATTTGCATTTTGATCCTCCAACTCTATCTTTCGAATTGAAAAACAAAACCCTAAACTGTTTCTTGTTGCTCTTTTCGTTCTTCAATTCGTGGAAACACATACAAGTTGGATTTCAATTGCTGTCTGTATTCATTCATTGATATTGATAATTTATCTGCTTAGGGTTTAGGGTATATTTGCATTGATTTGATCAGCTTAGTGTATGTTTGGTTTCGCTTATGTGAATGTGTTCAGATTTAATTGAACTTATCTCTGTAATTGATTCTTACTTTATTGAAGCTAGAATTTGGTGTTTTTCCTCCATAATTGATTTTTAGCCTCAAGTTAATTGTTCTACTTTCTTTCATGTAAGTATATGTAAACATAAATTATTTTACTTCCAACTCACTTTTAAACAAAATCCATATTACAAAATCAATTAATTAAAATCAATTTTTGTCTCTGCAAAACCAAACGTACTCAACGGTGTATATCACTTTAAAGTATATGTAGAAAATCAAGAATGAAAGAAAAGATGGGTAAGTTGTAGAGTAGAAAAGATGACTTAGCCCGGAGGGACACTACCACTTAGCCATCTTTCTTTTATTTTTGATTTTCTATTGAAGTGATAAACATCATTAAGTTGTTTAAAATTTTTTAAATCCATTTGAGAAGATTGTTAGGGTAGTTAAAAGTTGTGTATAAAGAGCCATAATGAATGCAACACTTTCTTGGACCTCACCATGGTGGGAGTTTTTAGCATTGATCTGTTTTTTTATTTTTAGGAACGATTAGGTCATTCTACTCATTTTTGTAGGCAAAGCTGTAGGGTATAGGAGTCAAGGATCCTGCATGCATTATTTTTTCTGTTTGTGATAGGCGGTCACTAATAAGAAAGTTGATTTTGAAAAAATTAGATGATCCAATACTACCAAATGCCTCATGTCTTGTATCTCCACATGCAAGGAAATTGTGTGGAATTCAAAAATATATTCATAAACCAGGCTTATGGTTTTAGCTTTTGTAATGTCTAAATAAGAACAAAAGTACTTGAGCATTCTGGTTTATCTTGTATTCTTCATTGGTATGCATATGCATCTGATGTGCTGTGTTCTTATACCTAGAAATGTATTCTTCATCGTCAAGAAAAGCACAAACTGGACATGGACTTGGTTTCATTGGAAATTAAAAATGTATTACTTTGAATGGCATTGTAGGGACATAGGAGTTCTGAAATTGTAGGGCGGAAGATTTGATCAATTTGAAAAGATGAGACTGTTAACACACAATATGCTATCTTCAAACATTAAGGGTGTGGTGAATGGATTTCCATTGCGCATAGAAGCAGAGAAAGTGGTGGAAAAGAATGTGGAAATGAATGGTGACTTTCTGAGAAAGATGTTCGAGAAGATTGAGTGGAAGGCTTTTGTGGAAGCAGCGCGAGGAATGGGATACACTGAACTACCTGAAGAGGCTGACTCTTCCATGCTGAATTCAAATGAATTTTTGAACAGGTTTCACCATGCCCTCTTGGAACTCCACCTTGAAGAAGGTATTCTTGTTTGCCCAGAGACGGGACGACGCTTCCCCGTCAAAAAGGGCATTCCGAATATGCTTCTCCACGAGGATGAGGTCTGAAATTTTGTAATTAGCTGACGAACAACCTCCCCTGTTTCGTAGCACCCTCCACTATTTGCTTGTAATGGATAGAAATCTACTGCAGTTAGGATTTATCATATTAATCAAGTTTACCTCATTATGTTGACAAATGTTATTATGGATGCATTGTTGGACTATTGTTTGATTATTTCACTATTTCCAACTGCAACAGTAGGTATTTTTGGTTTTAATGAGTTTCTGTTATACCTTTTAATCTCTGCCAATTGGTTAAGTCATAATTGTGTGGATGTGGATGTATTCATACTAAATTAAAAGTCTCGTAGCATGCAAGAGGGAATCTTTGTTGAGATCCTTCAGTTTATAAATCTCTAGACTGTATATTTATATTTTATGTGTTACTTTTCCCACCCTGCTGCCTTCTCACGCGCCCTGCAAAAATTCCAATAAAACCTCTGGTTTGGATTTCGTTTTCCGAACCAGATTGTTAGTGTTTCCGGAAAATAAAATCTGGACACATACGATATGAAATTTTGTGTCTTTCTTTGATGTCAAGGATCTCTGTTGACCGTTATACGACTTCCGCATAAGTTGCAATGCAATTGCAGGGGTCGTATGAGCGGTCAACAATGACCATAACACCACAAACACTCCTAAAAGCTACCTAAAAAACTAAAAAATTGAAGAAAATGTAAGAAATGAGGTGAAGAAGAATGAAGGTAAATGTTGAAGATCTACGCCTTAAATAAGTCATAGGTCTTAATTACAGTCAAATAAAATGTGTTCCACATTCAAAATTGTCAAAAAATGTATTCAAACTCCACTAACCGGCCTAACCTTTGGTGAAACGTCACCGACCAAAATGTTACTGAGGGTTTCCGGATTTTATAATCCGGAATGCATGAAGTTATTTCGGATTATAAAGTCCGAACTGCATCAAACCCTTTATTTGGATCGTTTTCGTTGCGAATGCCTTGAAAAAAATAGAACAAAGGTACATAACATAAATATAAGCAACATAAGACAAATAAACAGTTAAAAAAACCATAATAACAGAAATGATGAATCTTTTGGGAATGTGTTTTCGAGAGGATTTCTTTGAGTTAGATCATGTTGCCTTGCAAAATGACATATTCATCTGGCAGGCAGCAAGATCTAACTCATAGCAACCTCTTGATATTTTTGAGTTATCTATCTATCAAGGAGACATCAAGGAGTATCTATATATTTTTGAAAGCATGTTGAGGATCTTCACCATGCTAGCACATAGAGAACAATCTATTTTGCGGCAGCATGACAAAGATCCTCAACACAATGACAAAAATTTGCATGGTCTCTTTCGCATGTTTGTGTGTTTTGCTGGTAAGTTGAAAACCGGAGATCACTTATTTATAGAGGTCCTTGGATGTTGTGGACCACATAAATTCTTGGTGCAATGTGGTCCATACAAAAGAATCCTATGCTGAAGTATTCCAGATTTGGTAATCTGGAATACACTTACGCCCTATGTGAATCCGGACTTCATAATCCGGAATGCATATCTTTGCTTATTTTTTCGATTAAATGAACATCTTTGACGTAAATTAAAACATAATGAAAGTTTAAATAATATATATATATATTATTCAAAACATAATGCAACAACTTAATTCAACAGCACATAACTAACACGCAATTAAAACAACATAAAACACACGATTAATTAAAACATAGCACATTATCACGGATCATCTAAACTAACTTCTTCCTCCGGTCCCTCCAGTAGAGGCTTGATCTCTTTGTAGTTCCTGGGCCGATGCAAACTTTTTCAGAATTTGTTCAGCAGATCTAATCAATGAAGCGTCCAACTCGATCGGTCCTCTAGTACTGTGCTGACCAAAGACAGAGAACATGGTTCTCACGTCGTCGTCGTTTGTGAGTTTCATCCGGCTGAAGCGAAGAGATCCTGCTGAGTCGGACAATGGACATCGATATTCAACACCAACCACCGTCCTCGTGTCTCTGTGGTTGACTTGACGGTTGATTTGATCCAGCTCATCCTTCAGCTCGGAGAGGGTGACATTGTTGTAAATTCTAAACAGATGGGGTGGTGTTTCGCCGTTGTAGTAAACATGATTTTTTTTTTAGGTGTAGCTTACTTGTAATGAAAACAGGGACCCCTATTTATAGAGTTATCTGGGCGCTCTGGACCACATAAACTCTTGGAGCAATGTGGGTCACACAAAAGAATCCAATGCTGAAACTTTCCGGATTTCTAAATCCGAACTATCCATCATCCTACACGAAGAGCAAAGTTTCCCTTTGTTTCACGTCATGATCGTATTTTTCCGGAATATAAAATCCGAAATCTATGTGTAATCCGGATTATATTTTCCGGACTGCACCAAAAGCTTTTGGTCGGTGGTTTGCACCATAAACAAAACGTTTTTCAAACGTTTTTGGACGGTGGTAAAGTCAAAAAACGTATTTTTTGACTGCATTAATGACTTTCACACCTTTTTTTTTACCCTCCCTCCCTATAAATAGGCTCATTTCCTCACAATTTCTCACACCCTCTTCTTTCTCCTCTTCTACAACGATGTGTTTCCATCGTTGGCCTTTCATAAAAAGAGGCCTATTTGAAAATCAATCAGGGGTCATATGATCGGTCAATAGGAAAGGGGTCATATGATCCATCATGGTCTCTTGCTCCCTAGAGGCCCATGTTTCCCCTCTGTCTCCCCTCCAACAGTTAAGCTACTGGCATGTCCTATCAGCCGGAGCTATTGGTATAACTTACTCCCCTATAAATAGTTTTAGGTTCTTATGTAATAAAATTAGAAATAGTTTTAGGTTCTTATGAAAAGCTTCAACATTTGTATTGTATTATTCATACATTAATAAAATGACTTCCTTTTACCTGTGTTCTTTTTATTTCTGTTTTATATTACTATTTGCAGTTATTTTACGAATTTGAAAGATTAAAATGAAAAAATTCTGAAAAATGATCGTTCCGGATTTTAATATTCGAATAAATCAGGAAAACATTAACAATGCATTTCGGAAAACTAAATCCAGACCATGGGTAAAAGTGGAAAAAAATAGGGTGCACGAGGAAAGACATAGGGTGAGAAAAGTAAAACTCTATATTTTATGGGTAACGTGATGGCCCTTGATTTCATTAAACTAGTTGCAAACTGTTAGAACAACAACCAAAGAAATATATAAAGATTTATGCTCTTCACCCAGCACAAAACACTCGCACCCAAGTGAAATTACCAATTTACCCCTGCGTGAGTTAAGATGCGCTGATATTAACACTTGCGTTACTTAACTAATGCAGGGGTATTTTCGGCATTTCAGCTGAGCGCGAGCGTTTTGTGCTGGGAAATAGCTGAAATCATATATAAAAACAAGCTAGATCTATATGTGAAAAGAGAAGCCAAAATCCACAAAGCCTCTCTTTAGATTGGATTATGATATCCATTTCCCTTCGGATTGGCATGGACATCATTTCATGTTGGATATTTGCGTTCCAATAGGACTGGAATTTGTGACCTACAAAACACCATTTTTGGATTGTCGTGCGTCCAAAGAAAAGTCGCTGCCAATACAAACACACATAGACTCACTATGACTTGGAACTCAAAGTATTGTTGTTGTACTTGGAGAAAATTAAATAAGACTCGCAACTTTACTTAAGAGCTGTGAAATTAGCTTTTTACCTTAAATCTATACACACCAACGTGTAGGTTCAGGAAAGTCCAACTCGATCAACGCCGTCCAAGTCCAACGGTGTCCCCTGCTTTGCCACACAAATCATGAGTACGCTGCCCAATGCACCATAGTTGCCAATCGTGAATGAAGAAACAAGAGACCCTGCTCATTGCGGATGTATTTTACAAAGCGATGATCGAAGCTGAGGTAATTATAGTATTCACCTGCACGTCGAAGTCTGTTAGAGATTTCACCATGTAACGAGATGATATTTGAGAAAGCTGCAAGATGGATTACAAGACTTGATTTTACCTATCCATGTATTGCAAATTAGGTGTCAAGTTTAGAACCCTGCAAGTTTAGATTGCAGGATTTCATTTGAGTCTCCGTTATTCCTTTTGAATTTATGCCAATTGTATAAGTCCTGAATGTGTGGATATAGCTCCTACTAAATTAAAAGTCTCATAGCATGCAAGAGGGAATCATTTTTGAGATCATTCAGGTTATAGATCTTAAGATAGTATTGAGATTTTATGTTTCATGTGCTGGAATCAACTCTAGACGTAAAATAAATTTAGTACACATTTGAGATATATTGATTTCTGTTTGGAGATATATTGCACAATTTGGAGAGTATGTGTTTCGGTGGAAATATTGCACAAATGTATTGTATGCCTTTGGTGAACTTTAAGTTGTCTATGCTCTACACCTCAAGTAACTATGGTATATAGAAGAGGCAACTTATCCATAAAATGTATTGTATGTCTCTTGACATAGAAATAACCACACCAAGGAAGTCAGCAGAGGATGTCAAGGAAAGGAAAGAATCATATGAATGATCAAGTGTTAGATCTATTCCTTTGGTTCAACAACAAAACGAACACCAAGTTTCCACTTCTACAATATTGATTGGAACAAGAAGCATTACATCTGGATCAAAGCATCTAATGTTAGATGATAAAGAAATCCAAAGTCGTGCCTCCAGAACAAAGCTCCTAATCGTGAATTCCAAGCAAGAAACAACGCCTCCAGAGTCAAAGCATTTAGTCACAGAAGCCATGCCTTTGATGATCTATAATCCATGACTGCATATTAAAGCATCTCAACTATGCCTTTGGAATGAAAATGAACCACCTCCATCAAAGTAGAAGTCATGCCTTGGAGATTTTGAAGTCAAACCTTCCAAATCAAAGCATCTAATCTAGTGCAAGTCAAGCCTCCAGAATAAAGTGTATCAAATGTATTTAACAAGTCATCTGGTACAATTCATTTAATCACATGTTGATCAACAGGTGGAATGTCAAGCATACAATGAAACTCTATATTTAAAAATTCTTTGATCACATCCTCTATTCAAATAGAAAAATCAATGGCTAAAAGCATATCCTCTAATCTTATGGTCTAACTCATATATGCACAACTATCACCTTGGATTATGTGGTTGCTCAACATTCTTAGGTGAATCAATTCCTTTAGTATAAGAATGAAGATCAACTAGAAGCACTATCAAGGACTATAAGAAAAGAACTAACTCTCTCACTCCCCCCTCTCTGTCAACTCTTCGATAATACAATAAATCCTGAAATGATTCTAATATTTTAAATGTCTAGTTGTACAATTGCAGTGTGGAAATTACTATGCCAACGGTTATATCCTTATCAGATATATCTTCTTCTCTATAAGATTAACTTCATTTGAAATTATGAAGTTGAAGACTGTGCGTGAGCCAGTCCTAAACGACGATAAATGTACCATGTAGACGTTGAATTCCAAATTGAGATGAATGACTAAGTCTTATACACAGGAAATCATACAACTTTAGTCACCATAATACGGTTCTGTTAAACATCCATGGATGAGAGAAAAGAAAAAAAAATAGAGAAAAGAAAAGACATGTTCTAAGATAAAATGTACTATTCAGAAAAAGCCTAGAATACATACAGAGCTTATATGATTATCCTCTATGTTGAAAGTTATTATCAGTCAAGTTTTTTTTTTCAAACACCTTAATTGTAATATACTCTATATGAAATTAAAACTCATTTACTCGACTTTCTACTAATTTAGATACAAACTCCTCATGTTGTAACTCATTTCAGTAGTGGCAAACTTAGTTACTGTAAAGGAAGGAAGTCTGAAGAGACTGTAAACATTTGGTTACTCAACAAGGCAATTTCTAGTAGTTTTTGAGAAGACTATAAGGTTCTAGTGGTGTAAGCTTAGAGAGGCAAAGTAGGAATACTTAAAGTTCCTGCAGAGGTAGAGCAAAGAATACTTGTTTAGTTGATTAAGTCCTTTTAGTGATGAAGGCAAAATCTTTCTGTAAGGGGAGGACTAGATGTAACAACAAATTGTTTTGAACTAGTATAAAACTTTTTTCATAAAGAACATTGGATTTTTTTTAAAACCGTCAACACAATTCAAACTCCATTTCTTGTAATTCCAATCCTTCACATATTTCTTTCGAATCAAGGAAGGCTCTTAAAGCCGAGGTATTAGCAGACTTTGTGGTCGATGACATCCAAATATGAAAGAAAGTGAAGCAAGTCTACTTCTCGAAAGCGATGAAGCCTTGATAATGGAGGTATCCCTGACTTTTTCCTTCCCTACTTCTAACAACCAAGTCAAATATGAAGCGTACATCGCCGGCCCACTCTAGTGAAGCAAATCTCTCTTTAGGTCTGACTCCCACCTCATAATATCGCAAATCAACAAGAAATACTAGGCTAAAGACTCATTCATGCATAAATACCCGACCTTAGTAATGGAAAGAAATGCTTATATTGGACTCGTGGGTGAATATTACCACCCAAGTTGGAACCAAATATCGCTTGATCAGGGGTTCCTTGAAAAACCAAAAGTCCTTCCCGATATTCATCTCTTAAACTCTCCAATTTAGAGAGCCTCTGTTTCTCTCAATGTAAATATTGCACTAATTGTTCCAAACTCACTTTTGTTGTGCCAAACTTCAAACCAAACACACACTTTACTCTAGAGCATTCAAATATATCACATAATCGCAATCAATTTTACACCTCTGGAGTCAATTGTGTCCCCTCTAGAAATGAAACCGGACATACAAAACTGTTTTTGACTAGCTACTCTGTAAGCTAGATGAATGAGATACGTATGAGAAGCAGAAAAACAGTTAAAATTAACAGAAGATTAACCAATTTTTAGCATGTTAAATTTCTCACACCAAAAATGAATTTATAAAATTTATTCTCATTTTTTCTTAATTTTGAGTTAACAAAAGAACAGTGAACAATGTGGAGAACATACATGTAATGGTAATCAGTAGAATACACAAGTAAATGATAGTTATAAAACATTAAAAGAACATACTTTTTTTTTAATATATAAAAGAACATACATGTAAGGTGATAATCAGTAGAATACATATGTAAATGATGGTACAAAAACAAAGAGGTATACCAATTTTCTCAACGAGATTCACTAAAATGTGATAAAATCGAACAGGTATAAAAACACTAAAATGAGATTCACTGCCTTTTCTACAAAGAAAGCTATTTATGCAGTGAATATTTATTTTATGCTTGGGTGACACCTTTTTTTATCACATTACTCATGAACCATTCCTTCCTTTTATTCATCTTCCTTCAATTCTAAATTTAATATCTCTGACACTATGATACACTTTGAAACTCATGACAGATTGCAATCTGCAATGAACAAGGCGGAGGAAAATTTCGAGTAACCGAGGTTGAAATACACATGTTTTTGAGGTAGAAGACCTGCATCTCTAGTATGGTTCCTTAACAGCAGCATGACCAACGGCTGTTGTTGTTTATGCATATTAATATGGTTAACTTGACAAAAAGGTAAACGCACTATACTTTCATTTGATTTTTCAAACTTATAACACAACTAAAAAGAACCATGTATGTATGTCAAAGCTGGGCAAATGAAGAAACGAATAGTACATTATGCACAACATATTAGCATTATTCTTGATTTGTTTATTCAATTTTGTTTGCTACAAGGCGAATCTTATTTAAAGACTCTCTAAATGCCTGCCAAGAAGCCAAGTAATGATTTTGGGATATCATGCCTTCTTCAACTACTTGCATACCACGTTTGTGCAAATGATCAAAATGCTGAACTGGGTTGGTAGTATCAACATCGTCAGAGCTGAGATGTGGTACATACAATCGCTTAAAATCTTTCCTCCATCTTGACAAAATATAATGACATGGAATTTCCCCCACACCATTGTAATTAAGGATATACAAGGCATGCCTGCATAGGTAGCCTTTGAAGTTAAAGCAATTACAAATGCAACATACTTCAGTTAATGCTTTATCATACATGACTTCAAAATGCCTATCATTTCTTACCGGTTCTTCCCCTTGATGTTCTTTTACCATGTATGTCACTGTAGACTCGTTTGTTTGAATTTGTGAGACGCTGAAACAGGAAGACATCATCACCACCTCATCTTGGAACTTACTGAATATTGCATTCGTGTACAATTTAGAGAGTTGCAACTCATAGTGGCATCTTGTTTTCAGTTGTGGACTTGAATTCTGTGACTCCAAATCATCAATAGCTTCAGTTTTTTGCTTTTTTTGTTGAATTAATTCATAAATCTCAAAAAATTCTTTCAAAGGAGTTTGTTGATGCACATGACCCTTAAAAAAGGGAATAATAGACTCACCCTTTTCGTGATTAGAAATTCCAGCAAAAAATGTGTCCTTGGAGTAAACTGGAGCCCAAAGCTCTCTGTCCTCGTGCAAGCTTCGGAGCTTTTCATGATTTCTTATTCCATAATGTTGGGTCAGGGAATCCCAATCTCTTTCAAATTCATCTACTGTTTTAGGGTCATATATCACTCTTGTCAGTGCCATCTGAAATGCCTCATCTTCCTGAAACTGCACCAGACATCCACAGATGATCTGCAAGACTTGCAATAGACAAATTCTATGGTGAGCCCTCGGGAAAACCTCTACTTTTGCACATTCTATGGTCTTACATCGGTTTGTAACAATAGTTTCTGGAGGGCGACTAGACATACAAGAAAGCCATGCTCTAAATAACCAAGTATACGTTTCAAATGTCTCGTCTGCAAGCAGACCACATCCTAGCAAAACAGATTGACCATGGTGATTAACACCAACAAATGCAACAAGTGGGATCTCATAATTGTTTGACAAATATGTTGAGTCAAATGCAACCACATCCCCAAAATAACTATATGCAGCCCTAGATCTAGAATCAATCCAAAATATGTTCCTCAGTTGTCCATCATCATTCAGATCCATCACATAGAAAAAATTAGGACTCACCAGTTTACGGTGGCAGAAGTAATTTGAAATAAGTTCTGCATCACCTTTTTTTAGCTTCAGACTCCTGGAAAATTTAACGTTTTTGCTAGTTCCTCCTTCATTAGAATTTGAGCTCCCATAACCGGAAGCATCCACAGTTGGCATTCGATATAACTTGATTGTCCGTACTTCAACATTTAGAGTCGGCTCAACCTTTCTTTTGGCCCCACTGTCCATCCTCTTGTGTGATTTAGAGTTTTGCGCTCTTTCAGGATCAAATGAATGGTTATGCTCAAGCTTGACTTCATCCACCCTCCACCTATTAGATTCCACTACTCTCAATCTAATCATTGCTAGACAGCCTGTTCTTGTTTCTTTCCTACGACTATTAGCTTCTTTATTTGTTTTGAAACCTTCACAACTACAACACAAGACAGCACCACGCTTCTCTTTACTGTTACGTTTGGTCCAAGAAGATTTAACCCGAATAGCAAATCCAATTTCCCTGGCATAGCTATTATAATAGTTGTAGGCATCATCATAAGTTTCAAACTCCACTCCCTCAACAGGTTGGGCATAGTCTTTTGTTCTTTGAGATTCTTCACTATGACTGTCAACTCCGGTGGTTTCCTCCCTTCCATTTTCATGTTCGCCACCATCGATCTCAAACAATTGACTACAGTCATTCTCAAGCTCGTTGCCCTTGTCCTCAACCTCAAGTAGTTGCTTACTTTGTGGAGATCCCTCGTCTATCTGGAAATAGTAATGAAATAAAAAAACAAATTCTAAACACAATCTAAGAAATTTGAGTATGAATTGAATTTGACAACAAAACTTGAAATATCACAACCAAGCTCAAAGATGGCCTACAGTTCCCAACTTGAAATTTTATATTACTTACAGGTGTGAAGTTTCTTTTATTTTCACCCTACACAATCATGATCCTGTATCTACCCGTTTTCACCTCTCCCACTATACCATCATTATATCTTTGAAGCAATACCGCAACTATATCTTCCACACAAGTGGATAGCCGAGATCATGAGGAAAATCCATAACGGACTGGCATCGATCTCAGGTAAATGATTTATAATCAGTGTTATAAATAAAGGATCATAGAAATCTGCAAAACGCCAGAAATTTGCAAAACGCCAGAAATCCGCTATTATATTATGTTATGACATTGATATTATTGAAACCCTAGTCGTCTCTTTATTCTCTGTTGAAACTTATATTGTTAATATGGTATCAAGAGCATGATTTGATCCGCCTTGAATCATTGGTTATATTGTAAACAATTTTAGAGGGGTAATGTGCAGCTCACATGCTCCCCTATCAGTGTTATCATTAAAAAAAAAAACGCAATTTTTTTTCTCTTTGCATTAATGCTATATCCACTACCGCCGATATGGGATTGGGAAAAGCAGCCGCTATAGCAGTGTAGCGATACAGTTTTCATAGCTTTTTGTTCACATCCTTCTATTTAACAACACCGTTTATAATCAACAATTATTCTATGCCGGTAAATCAATAAAAAAAAATTCCAAAATAATTATGTGAAATAATCAATGTCGTTAGGCACCTATGAGTGAATTTGATTCCTCTTTTCTCTTCTCAACAAAAGAGTGAGTTGTTTGCAAATAAATACATTGGGTTAGAGGCAGATACACAAATAAGCTTCAGTCCAACATGAGACTGAAAAGCACAGCATAAAACAAGTCATTAAGTTCCATGGTTAAAAGGAAGATTTACCGTGATGTCGAGATTAGGGCTCAACAACAAGCCTTTATCATTTGGAGAACACGCTGCATTGTCGGTCATGATTCGGCCAGAGAGTTCACATGAGTTCTGTTAAAGAACAAGATGTTAAACTCCACATGATTTCAAGCCTTAATCACAGTTTTCATAAGCTATCTTGAAGAACTTATTAAAATAAGCTCAAATAATCCAAACGGAGCGTAAATAGTTGAAATGATAATGAAGATTAATTAATTTAAAAATCCGTGACACAATCTTCACGAACTAACGGGATACAAATTAGGGATTGAACTCACCGGAGAAGTTCAGTTCAAACAGATGATCTCTGCACTCTGCGCTGCGCTGTTCCCTTTCTTTTGTTTTTTACATTATTTCTAGAGGGAAAGTCAATGTAAATTTTGCTATAAAAATAATTAAAAAAATTAAGGAACATTTTTTACTTTTTGTAGGTGATATATAATATAAGAGAAATACTAACGACACACGTTCTAACACACACTTATCAACACACTCTCTTTGATTGGTTAATATTCATATGGGACCCACCAAATGTATATAGAACCCACATGATTTGGTAGGTCCCATGTAAATTTTAACCAATCAAAAGAAGTGTGTTAAAATGTGTGTTGCTAGCATTTTTCATAGAGACTATTTCTTTTTGTTATAAAGTAGAATTCTAGAAGTACTAAACTTGATAAGGTGATATTTTATATTTAATCCAAAAATATTTTGAAATAAAGTTTAGGAAATTAGTTTATTAAAAAATAAACTAACTATTTTTGAGAATAAATATAATTAGCATGCATTTATTTTGTAACTTTTGTTTACACACCAAATCATACTATAAGTCTATAATACAATTTTATGATAGTTCTTGGGAAAAAATTCACAAATGTTTATATGATAAAAAAATGAGTGAATCATCAACTTCGTCCCTGAATTTTCACGGGTCGGTCAATTTCGTCCCTCTATTATGTGAAATATCAATTTAATCCCTGAATTTGTTAAATGTCAATCAAGTTAGTCCTTCTGTTCAAACGGAGTGTTAACCGGGCTGACGTGCCCGTTAACCTCTCACATGTCAGACGCCACGTAGGCAGGGACTAATTTGGCCGATAATAACAAACATTTCGAAGGACTAAATTGATTGATTTGCAGAAAATGTTTTGGCTTTCTTTCCAAATGGCTCTTTTCTTCCCCAACAGCTATTTATTCCCCAATTGTATAAAATTGAAACCCTAATTACACAATCTGCAATCTACACTCTATAATTACGAAAATTTCCTCCAATAATAAGTGGTCCAGTTCTGCCCCAATTCAAAAAACTTCAAACCCTAATTTTTTTCGTATTGAATCTGAAAGCCAAAATCCTCAAAATTTATTGAAGCAAAACTATTGAAATTGAACTGAAATGATGGAGGTGGGAATATGGGAAAAAACAGTTATGAAAGTCAAGCTTCATCTTCAAGCTCCAAGTTCAATGGTGTTGTGAGAGTGCTTGAATGTTGGTGTCCTACAATTTGTGTTGTTAGAAAATCCAATACTTCAAAAAACCCAGGAAGGCCATTCTATGCATGCCCTCTGCCAAATGTTGGTTTAACTAATGAAAAGAGGTTGAAGATGATTGAGAAATGTAATCTTACTATAATAATATTGCCATCAAATTAGTCCCTGAATCATTTCTCTATCTATCAAATAGATCCCTACGTTATATAAAACACCATCAAATAAGTCCCTGCATTGTTTAATCAGATATCAAATTGATCCTTGAAAACAATTGTCTCAAAAACGCAACAAACACAAACAAAGAACAAGGCGAGCATCAACGATCACAGAAACAAAAATAAACAACATGATCTAAACTTAAAACGAAAACACAAAAAAACGGACAAAAACTGGGTGAATACGAACACAAAAATTTGATAAACAACAGGAAAGGTGTTACCTTTAATCACAGCCAAACACACAAACTTCAAAAACGTCAGAATCGCCGGAGATGATGATGAGTTTGGAGGGGTGAAAATGGAGGAAGTTTTAGCGGGAAGAAGAAGGGTCAAGGACGTTTTAGATGTTCTGAAATGTGAAGAAGGAGGTATGGGTAATGCAGGGGCAAAATGGAAAAAGCAGAAAAAATAAACTGAAAAGTGAAAACTCAATTCAATCAAATTAGTCCCTGAACACGTGGCTTCCTTCTTGCCACGCGTACAAGACAACACAGCATGCATAGCGACAACTCAACATGGCTAACAGAGCACTTGGACGGAGGGACCTTTTTGATGGACGTCTGACAAATTCAGGGACTAAGTTGATATTTCGCATAATTGAGGGACGGAGTTGGCCGACGCGTGAAAAATCAGAGACGAATTTGATGGTTCACTCTAAAAAAATTACTTCAACTTCCAATGCAATAGAAACACAAACTTTCATAAAATTTTACCACTTTTGTGCTAAAAGAGTGTCACAGGGGTACTCGTTAACATTTCCCTTATTTAGATGTCTATATGTATATTATTTATTTTTTTTATAAAATCTATAAGTATTTTATAATTTATTGATTTATTATTTTAAAATATGGATAATAGATACCGACGTTATGTTGATCTGAGATAAACTAAATTAAGGTTTTAAGCAAAATCTTGGATTCGAGTCTTGTGGATGAAAAATAGTATCATTGGGAGGGAAGAGCACGCTATAAATCTTGGATTCGAATCTTAGTGGATGAAAAATAGTATCGTTGGGAGAGGAGATCACACTATAAGTGGTCATCTAGGTTCTTTGATGGACATTAATCATCAACAAAACTAATTGAATATTTCACACAAATAATAAGGTTATGAAAAAAAGTATGGATAATAGATATTACTTTATTTGTCCCTAAATACAAACACTCATTTGACTAATAATTTGATACGTCCATTTTCAAATTATTAGATATATTTATTGCTTCTTTTTCAAATAAACTCCTAGTTAACATCACATATGTGTTGATATCTGAAGCCCCGATACTCCAAAAATGGTGAAGAATCGTGTCTGATACGTATCTGATACCGATATGCTCTGATACGTTCCGATACGCGTATCAGAGAATAATCAGGCAATTAATATTTATTTTGTTGAAAAAAATTACCGAAACGTGTCGGATACGGCTAACTTGTACTCTGACACAGCTAACTTATACTCCGACGCCGATACTTCTGTCTTACATATTTCCTTTTTTAAAAAAATAATTAGAAATAAAACTACAAGTCTAGCAGCGCTATCAAAAACATATTATCTCTTCTAAACTAAAAAAAATAGGGTTTCTCATCACCACATAGTGATAGCTATTCCCTCTTCTAACCATTACCACCAATTGAATTCGACTATGTTTCTCTTTGCTCTAATGCCAAGTTTCTTCTGTCCTTCTCTCTAACTGGGGAAAAAACTGTTTGTTTTCGATATAAATTAGTGTTAACTATTAATTAGTCAACATTAGACAAAAATGTTTTTTTTATAGTACTTATGATGTTCTCTTTGGATGGTACTAATGATCTTTAGCTCTATTCCATCTAATTCGTACTGAAAAATATGTAATTGTCACTTGTTTTGATCATTTTCATTAATGTGAATGTTTGTTTATTATAATTTTTAGTTATGTTTATACATTGTGCACTTATACTATTAATTTTAAATTTAATTTTTTAATAACGTATCGAGGTCGTATCATATCGGGAATTTTGAAAAAATTTCTATATCGCCATATCGGTATCGTATCGTATCTGTATCGTGTTAGGTATCGGGACTTCATAGGTATTGATAGTGTGGTGGAGAGAATTGATTATGTAAAATTGATTTTGGTTAAAAGTGTTTCACACAAAAAGTTACTTCTCTGGGCTCGAATTATAGCAACAACAGAAAAAATTCTCATTGTCTTAAATACAAGCAAAAGTTTACTATAATTATTATATTTAATGTCACTATTCCAAATTTATCCTTAAATTAAATCTATTCATATTTCATTCACATAAAAAAAGATTAATTTTTGTAATAATTTTTTTTTCAGTCTTAAATGCAATGTTGTAATGCATTATCCAGCAATATACTCCCTTTAACATTTCCTTGAACGAATAATTTAGTTGCTTTTTTAAATTTCAATGACAAATTTTATAACATGACAAATCTCACTGAGTAATAAAGCAATTTTCTATATCCCAGACATATTTGATTATGGGTTATGGATAAATACATATATCTCTGTTACTTGTCTCGTATCGTGTTTTAAAATCGGAAAAAATTCAAATTCATGAAGAAGAAAAATTGCTATCCACAAGAGTACTCTCGTAAAAAGATATGCATATGATATGAGTATTGAAGAAGAAAAATTGCTATCCACAAGAGTACTCTCGTAAAAAGATATGCATATGATATGAGTATTTATTTTCAAGGACATGTATGAGATGAACTTTTTATTTTTATTTTTAAGAAGGGTATGAGATGAGTTATAAACAAAAAGAACCTAACCTCGCACTTATTTAAAAATAGTCGAGTTCAATTAATAATCCTAACCTCATCATCAAATATGTACATTTTGTCCTATGAACTTAACTTAGTTGGTAAGGATAATACATAATATATGCAGACACCTCAAAAAAAGATGTGCATTCTCAAATGCTTTCCTTGAATATTTGTTCAATGATAATAGTTATTAAAAAATAAAGCACGTTGTTAGTTTACGAGTATTTAAAAATGACAATATTAATATAATAAAAATAAATTTTTTATAAAAAAAATTACTCTTATTATAACTAGTAGTAAGATGAGCATTCATGTATCCGTCTTTTCTGCCTTTTAAAAGAAAATGTATCCTTGCTCAAAAAAAAAAATGTATCTGTCTTTCCGTTATTTTTATTACGTTAACATTTATAAATTATAAATGGTGTTTTTATGAAATTTTGATTAAAAGTATAAGTATAGATGTTTATGCCTTTTCAAATTATGACAAATCCAACTAACTATGTTTATTTTTTTCAATGATACCAATAATGTAAAAAAATATAATATAAAATCTTAACTGTTTTAATCACACCAACAATATAACATTAATATAGAAAAAACTATTTAAGGTTATAATTGAAATAATGAAAAAGCAGGCCAAAATCCTATATTCCTTTATATATAGTATATATAGATATTGTAAAAGTAGTTATATTTACTTACATTCGAGATTATTTAATAAAATTATTTTTCTTCATATATTTGAGACGGAAAAGAGTATATATATCATGATAAAATAATAAAAGGAAAATGCCAAAGTGCCCTTAAGGAATTGTTTAATCAACTAAAAAGAGTAATTTTTGCATAAAAAGTTGTGTAATACAATGTTTCCATGAGCTTAACTCGGTTGATAGAGACATTGCATGTTATATGTAGATACCGAAATTCAAACCCCGAATACCCCACTTATTAAAAAGTGAATTCCTAGTCAACAAGCTTCTTGACAAAAAGAAAATATGATTAGAAGTATATGTAATCACTACAATCAATTTTATTAATTGAGCACAACTTTACCAAATCTTACTTCTATTTGACACGGTGTTGAGTAACAAAAGTGATTACATCATTCAGACGAAATTCAAATTTAGTTTGTCAAGCTGTGAGACTGAGAGTTTAATTCCTACCACCAGACTCAAACCTCATTATTACCAAATATTATCTAACTTAATGCATCCAACAAAAAACATGCTACCTAGTGGATACAATGGAACAGCTGCTACTGCAGTCACAAACCATATGCATCAGGTAAAATAGGACTTATTCAGGAGACAGCATGTCAACTGTTCAACTTCCAAAGTGGTACCGCCGCTATGTAAATGAATTAGATTGATTAATTATTGCAGAAATGACAAGAAAAGCTACTCAGGACAAAAAATATCTATGGTTATGCAAGTTGTAGACCTTGTAAAATGAGCGAAGTTAAACACCATTGGCTAAAGCAAAGATATAAATATTTAAGCCAGCACTAATTTTTATCAAGTACATTTAAGGTTTACTCCTGATTGTGTTCTATATCACGAACCTGATGAAGTGATTCTTCAAAAGCCTGCAACGCTACCTTGTAATGGTCCAGAGAAATTACTCCCTCCTCCACAACTTGTAAGGCACTTCTAAATAACCGATTAGACCATTGAATAGGGTCAGTATGAGTATCATTAGAACTACAACGGTTGTGATCAGGAATACAAAAGCGCTTGTAATCTTTATTCCACCGAGAAAGAATGTACTTAGGAGGAATCTCCTCCACCCCAATAAAATTGAGCACACACAACGCATGCCGACAAAGATATCCATAAAAATTAAAGCAACAACAGATACAACGAACTTCAACTGATGTTTTACTATACACAACTTCAAAATCCTTAATTTCCCGTTTGTTTCCCTCGATCAAAACGCGCTCCTTGACCAAGAAGACGGTGATAGGGCCATCCACGTGCAATTGCATTGTCCCAAAACAAGAGAACATTTCTTCCACTTCAAGTTGGAACTTGGTGAATAATTCTCTTGTGTACGTACTAGAGAGCTGCAGTTCAAAAGAGCATTTGGTTTTTAGCAAAGGGCTTGAGCTTCTCGATTCAATATCTGCAAGAGATTCTTCCTTGTACTTCTTGTAAAGAGCTAATTCATACTTGTCAAGAAACTCCTTCAAAGAAGTCTGTTTGTGGACATATTTATCGAAAAATGGACTAATGCTTTCCCCGGACCGTGTTGCAGACATTCCAGCAAAAAACTTGTCCTTCAAATATACCGGTGCCCAATGAACCCGGTCTTCGTAAAGTGAACAAAGCCACTCATTATCATTAACTCCAAAACATTGAATCATGAATCCCCATGCTGCATCGAATTCAATCACTTTCGATGTCTCATAAACTGCTTTAATCAGCGCTTTCTTGATTGCATCATAATTGTGCAACCCTCCCAGTTTTTCTGGTACTTTTTTCATAATTGATGACAAGCCAAAGCAATGATGAGATCTAGGAAAAACTTCAGCAATTACACTCTGCAAAGCTTTGCATCTATCTGTAATAATAGTTTGAGGAGAACATCCTGATATACATGTGTTCCATGTTCTAAACAACCATTTATATGATTCTATTATTTCACCTGCAAGCAGGCCACAACCTAATAACACTGATTGACCATGGTGATTTATTCCAACTAAAGCCACAAGAGGGATTTCATATTTGTTTACCAAATAAGTGTTGTCAAAATAAACGACATCACTAAAATAACCACATGCAGCCCTAGACTTAGCATCAACCCATAATGCATTCCTCAAATGTCCTTCATCATTGAAATCCATCAAATAAAAGAAGTTTGGATTAGTTAGCTGCATACGACAGAGGAAATTATAAATGGCTTGTGTGTCACCTTTTCTTAGGTTCAACTTATTAGAATATTTGGAGAAAGCTCTGTCATCTCTTGCATTGGAGTTTAAATTTTCATTACCTTCTGTATCTATCACAAGTGCATGATATACCTTAATTGTTTTCCCCTCTGCATCAGAACTAGGCAACAGGTTCTTTTTAATGGATTTACGCATCTTAGCACCTAAGACGTGGTTATGTTCGAGGGTAACCTCGCATATCTTCCATCTCTGAGACTCCACTAACTTCATCCTTATCATGGCAGGACAACCAGTTCTGGTTTCTTTTCTCAAATTGTTACTATCTTTTATTCTTTTGAAACCTTGGCTGCTACAGCAAAGCACTGCACCATATTTTTCTTTGCTATTTCGCTTGAACCATGAATTCTTCACCCTCACACAAAATCCCACCCCCTTGGCATAGCAAATATAATAACTGTAAGCATCATCATATGACTCAAATTCCATTCCAAGAGCAGGTGCGGGAAAATCTTTTCTTCCTTCAGAAATATCATTTTGACAATCTAATTCAATTACCTGGCATTCTCCATCGGGTAATTGATCACAACGCACAGAAATGTCGTCCACCTAGCATATCGTCAAACAAAATCAATAAGCTACCTCTAATAAAAAAATATTGAACATTAGATTCTTTGACATATGAAATCAAAAAAAGAAAATTCTATTTATTTGCACATGCAAAAAGTATTTTTATACATATGGAAGTCACCAAAAGAAACTAATAAAACAATGCATTCTCCATGTATTAATTATTCGCAGCATAGAGAATATCTTGACAACCTAGCTCAAAGATGGTCTACAAGTTTCCAATTTGAAATTTTATATTACTGATTGGTGCACCCTTTTCCTCTCTCTCACAATATACTATCATTATATATTTGAAGCAATATACCAACTATAACTTTCACACAAGTGAACACCCCAGATCATGATGAATACCCAAAACAGCTCAATAATGACTTATAATCTAACAATTATTGTAGGCCGGTTTCTCAATAAACAAAGTCCAAAATAACTATGTGAATTAGTCATTGTCATTACACACCTATGACATCCTAACACCTTAGTAAAAGTGACAAAAATTAGAAGTGTTAGTCAAGATAATTAAAATCATTGCATCCTTCCTTTTTATTTTTAACATTGACCACAAGACAATCGGTGCACTTCTCTCGTATACCTCACTGAAATTTGCAGCACAAACAAAAAACTTGTCAGTCCAATGACATTGCGCCATTGTTTTTCTCAAAACATGGAGAACCCTTTTGGACATAGATAACGGTAAATACAAAATAGTCTCAATACAAGTAGAATCGAGCATCATGTTCATCAAGACTTGCCACGACATAATAGTTTGAAACGAAAATCATCACAAATTTAGGCAAACTAAACTGCACACTAACTTCTTACAAAAATGCAATATTCAAAACTTGGAATCCATGTTATAACTTATTCCTCTATTCTCTTCCCTCCCAACCAAAGAGTCAGATAGTCATAACGTAAGAATTTGGGGGCAAAAGGCAAAAGGACAAATAAACTCCAGTCCAATGCGACATCAAACTGCAAAAACTATGTTGTTAATCGTGGATAATAACAATTTGTTCAAATTCAGCTACGCTACAGTGCTATAGCCTCGCTATAGCCATTATTTGACAACACTTTTAATACACATTAAAACAACACACATACACAATGATTGTTAGGTGAAGATGAAGATTCATTTACCGTGACATCGAGATTAGAGCTCAGTGACAAGTCTTTATCATTTGGAGAACACACAGTATCGCCCATCATGATCCGATCAGAAGGTTCACATGAACTCTGTCACAAATTAGATGTTAACCTTCCAATAAATTGTCAAAAAAAAAAAGACTCAAATATACATCATATCATAACTACAATAATATTAGTTTTGCTACTCCTTACTTAGTTTCTTTGTAGTTTGTTTCTAGACTTAAACTATGTTTCTATCCAAAAAAAAAAAATAAAACAACTTTATTCATCTCAAACACTTATAAACTCGAGAACCTTTAATAAACCATACACTTCCACAATCCTAGCCTCCAGCGGCTCAAACCAAAGATTTTTGCCCCTATAAATAAATCAAATTCATCTCTTAAGCAAAACCGTGTACCCACCCAATTATGATCCACAAAAGAAGAAAAAAAGTACGTCATTGTTGCACTTAACAAAACCTACACTAGGCTTATGTCAAATAGAAAAGGCATAAGGAGAGACAACACTACTTGTTAGCCGGGGTGCATCGTTTTCTTAGAGTCCAATTCATAAGTACGGATGCACCATGATAAATTATCACAGTGAATCATACTCCTTCCCAAATTTTCAGTTCCTGCACAGACAAATACTCTAAAGCATCGTAGCAAAAACTTGTTGCTCCTTCACCAAAAGACTTTTCAATTTTACTAAGATTGACACCACATTATTCCTAACAAATTGCACTCTGAAAGACAGACAATTCATATGATGTTCAACAAAATCAAACAACCATAACTATATACCACTGACACATGTGATTACATCCAACTAATTCATTTTCTCAAATTATTACGGTGTCAACCTGTCAATGTCGTGTCCGGTTATGTATTTAATTTACAGAGCATAGATACAACAAATTGACATCTTGAGGAATGAGACCGGGTATGTAGTAAACCTAAACCAAACATCATTTGATGTTCAGCAGTAATACAACAAAATTTGACAAGAATGATGGAATCTAAGTGCAAGAGATAAAACAAAAACAAGAGGCTAAGTAGCGGTTCAGAGATGAAGAGAGTGAATAACAATTTACATTTGATTATACAAAGATTGAATTGAGATTAAGATTTAAGAGTCAATAAAGCATAGATATGAAATAATTGATTAAAATTACCGTTAAATATCGTTCTTCATCTTCTTCTGGAGGAAGAGGCTCAACGGCGGAGACAAGTTTTTGTTCAATCCCAAAATTCGACATCAAAACATGCTCTGTCTTTCACACTCTCTTTGCCCGCGAGTTTCATTTAACAACACTGACAAATGATAATATTAAGCCTAATTTTAAATGTTCTTTTTTTCCCAAGAAATTTCAAATATTTTAATTGAATTGTAACAAAAGATAAACTTTTATTGTATTGAATAATTTTAGTGCCATAAACTTGCTCAAGGACAACACAAGATAAACTTTTATTGTATTGAATAATTTTTTGTCTTATACGATATTTTTGTGAACAAAATGTTATTTTTGTATTTTAGACAACTTGTAGACAAAAAGTTGTGTTGTGGTTTAGTAAAAGATAAGGGTTTGTCTAACATGTGCAATATTGCACATGTTAAGGTAACTAAAAGTAGTATTTTTTCATTGAAAACCAACAATTATTGATTAAAAGTTACATATTTAATATAAAAAACACAAGTT
>Ga0315913_1000896_pt1 | contig 29901 bp, 15 predicted proteins | sample MpolsnodulesMG_FD_207736 | JGI IMG/M metagenome (GOLD analysis project Ga0315913, IMG submission 207736) | Medicago polymorpha root nodule microbial communities from Los Angeles, California, United States - small nodules | ecosystem: Host-associated > Plants > Roots > Nodule | place: USA...
AAAGAAAGATGACTCAAAGTATGATTAAATGGATTGAAATTTGATTAAGAAAGTAAAATAAAAAGGGAATCACTTGATTGTAAATCAAGGTTTATTATGGAAATATTTTTGTTATTTGAATGTTTTTGTTGTTTTGGAATAATTATGAAAATTAAACTAACGGAGCAATAAAAATAAAAGCGCGTGGACTTTTGTAGTGACGTTCGATCATCACAAAATCCCTAACCTAATTTTTTTGCATTTTTTACATATATAAAGCGGTAAAGAAATAAAAAGAGGATACACACACGCACACTTTTCTCATTTATATTGTTTACATTGAACCTAGATACATTCTAATTGCTGGAAAACAAATGACGATAATTAAAATGCTAAATGCTAATAGAAATAAAATGAAACGCAAAAAAATGCTAAAAAGTAAGAGAATAAAAGAAACTAAGAGAGATGGACAACCGAAGGGACAAAAGTACCGAAGGGACAAAATTCCGAAGGGACTTTTCCGAAGGGACAGAAAAAGAGGAAGAAGAAAAGAATAGCTCGTCAACACAAGTTAAATGAGGGAGAAGAGAGAAAAATTCTTTGACAACTCAAGAGAACTTTTGGTGTGTCAAATTGTGAGGGATGAGGGCTCTATTTATAGGTGAGGTGGTTGATGAAAATGGATAAATGGTTTAATGGTTTTTGATGGACAATTATGATGAATTTTGAAAAAGGAATGTTAGAGTTGACACTTGACTTGAATTTTTTTTGGACCTTGAACATATTTTTTGTGACCTATTAGACATTGACATTATTATTTTTTGGACATTTTGGACATTTTGGACAATTAGTAAAAACTAAAATAGAAGTGATTAAAGTAAAAGAAGAAAAATGACTAATTAAAAATTAAAATTAAAACTAAAATTAAAATTAAAAATAAAAGAGAATTAATAAAAGATGGAATTTTAAAAGATAAAAGTAAATAAAAAAATAAAGATAAAGAGAGAAGAGGGTCCAAATCGGAACAAAAATGAGGTATTTTAAAATACCTCTCTGCCGAATTTTCCGCTGAAAAGTCAGAGACTATTCAGGATCAAACAGTGTATGAATGTAGGACCTTAGGTCAAAAATTAGGTTATGACAGTGTGCCACTGATGGCAAATTTTTATATTATTTTAATTGTATTTTTTTAGCATAATAGGGTCTTTTTGGTCCTAATTTTAATGGAATTGAGGTCTATATCCTTAATACTCTCTCTTCTCCTTCTAATTCAGTTCAATTATAGTGTTTTTCTCTTTCTATTTTAAGTCTAATGGCCTTTGTCCTTTGTCGTATATAATCGCAAAGTTCTAACAACAAACTTTATAATTATTCTTTAAAAAAATTAAAATAAAATAAAAACATGATAATTTTTTTCTCTTTTATTTTTATTTTATTTTTTTATGAGCCTCTTTTTACTAAGAGAGTCGGACCTCCAATTTTACAGGAACGACCCTGATAGAAAGTATAATAAGACCATCTACAATAGGGGGTCCTTCCCCTATTTAGCACCATGTTAAATAGGCACCCCCATTGTGACATCAATGAACATAATGCTTATAAAGATGAGTGCTTTTATAGGCACCATCTCTCTCCTATTACTCATGGGTCTCACACGTACAATTGACTCTATTTTTTCTCTATATTCAAATATTGTATTATTTTAATATTAAAAATAAATTATATAATAGTTGCAAATAAATGAATAATAGTTTCTTGAATTATTAATAAAAATAAAAAATATGTTCGCTTTTTTTTTATAATTTATAATTAAATTACTTCAATATTTTAAAATTATATAATTATGAATGAGTATATAAATTTTTGTTAAAATTTAATGATATAGGGTTATTGTTGGGACCCAATTAATATTTATTTTGAGGTGCTGGGTTGAAGAGATTGGGTGTTTATTTAGTATTAATTATAAAGCAAATGACGTGTACAATCGAAACCCATTTAAGCACCCAAATAGGATGCTGCATTGTGGATGGTCTAAGATAATATCATATCGAAAGTATATTAAAATAAATTAATATAAATGATATTACCTTACATATATGCACATCATAATTAGAGCAGAAACTCAATAATTTCAATTCATTATAACGTGGGGATTAATTTACCTTGTAATCCTATAATATAGGGATTAATTTACCTACCAATCCTAAATTAAACCTTTGTTCACTTCGGAGTATTTGGAAGAGGCTCTAAGGGACCTCTTCCAGCTTAATTTGAGGTTTTAAGTTTTTTTTTTAAGGAAGTTGAAATTTAACTTTAGAAAAAGAAAAAAAATACAATAATATTAAATCTTTTAAAAAAGAATTTTATCATTTATTATAATTTTATCCCACTCAAATAATTAGTCACTACAATTCTATGCAGAATACTAATTCACACGAAAAATATATTTATTTATTTGCAATCAAGTGCAGTCCTTAGGATTACGTACGACAAAAAAAGAATCAAGACATGTGTTCATAGACATAGACAATTGATAAGCTATGTATCGAAGTACAATAATACACAAGATCTCCGTATTCCTATCTAATTGTTTTGGTGCAACAATATTCCTCTTTTACTTATCTCTCACACTTGACTATTCCTCTCTACTCTTAGAAAATTGACGTATATACATGTTATAAGGTTGAAAAACACATAAAAGACAAAAATACCTCTCAGTAGTTAACTGCCGAAAAAAATAGAACCGGCTACAGTTAACTACTGAGGAAAACTTCAGCAGTTAACTGCCGAGGAACTTAAAACTTGAAATTAAATAAGGAAATACACTTAAGTTTTTCCTTAATTAAATTTAATTCTAATAAGGAAATATTTGTAATTAATTTCATTGATATCTATCATTATTCATAGGTTTGACTAACCTATTATTACTTTATAATATTTAAGATATTATTCATCTCTAATTGAAATAATTATACGGGAAACTATATGAATGATACGACATATTTGTCGATGAAAATAAATGAATTAGCGGAAGCTGAATATTTTCATACTGTAAACATTTTCAACTTCTAGCAGCATAAATTCAATCATGATTTGGGCACCTGTATACCAATCTTGTCACTATCTCACACGTTTTCTTCAATTAATTTTTCAAAATATATGTTTATATAACATAATGAAATTGCTTTCTGAAATCTTTTCTTCATAATATTGCCGACTCCACCGTTAGTTTACTGCCATGAGGCAAGAGCACTATTAAGAATAAATATTAAAAATATATATTTGTCAAGATTAATAATATTTTTTTATTAGGGTGTTCTATGTTTATTTGTTTATATTAATCTACATTTTTATTCAGAAAAACCTCTTTTTTTTTTTTTTTGACAAAACCTATTCAGAAAAACCTCTTTGATAATTACAAATATGACTGGTTAGTCAACCCTATGAATAATGATAGACATCAATGAATTTTTTTTGTTTTGTTTGAAAACTCGGTATCCGATCCAATAACCGACTAATCCGAGGGGACCAATCCTACCGCCCACTTGCGGGGCCTCGTTTAAAGCCAAAGCAAGCTCTGTATGGACTTAGCCCACCGAAATTGGCACCAGAGGGAATCGAACCTGAGACCTCTGGAGGAGCGAACTCCAAGATCTCAAGCCAACCACTAGGCCAACCCCAAATGGGTTGACATCAATGAAATTAATTACAAATAATTACAAATATTTCCTTATTAAAGAATTAAATTTAATTAAGGAAAAACTTAGGTGTATTTTCTTATTTAATTTTAGGTTTTAAGTTCCTCGGCAGTTAACTGCCGAAGTTTTCCTAGGTAGTTAACTGCAGCCAGTTCTATTTTCCTCCGCAGTTAACTACCGAGGGGTATTTTCATCTTTTATATGTGTTTTTCAGCCTTATAACATGTGTATACAACAATTTTCTTACTCTTACACTAGGACTGAGATTCTCCCTCCAAAATAATAATAATAGAGTCATATCTAAAGTTGAGTTTCTTCCACCTCAACCTCTAAATGCTTATATTCATTATATCTTTTATTTTGAAACTTGCAAAACGCAATGGACTGTCCTCTTTAAAGGCTAGTTGAGTATTCTTATCATTGCCTCTCGAGATTGATCTGCATTATTCTTAGCATCGACTCTCTAAGTTGATGTTGAGTGTTTAAAATTGTTCTAGACGACCACACTTCTACATGAAGCTCAACTTGCATGTGTCGTCATTTCCAAGGGGAGATACTCCATCTTTTCCAGCTCCCAACATGACACTATTAGGACACCCGCATCATCATAATACTTTAAGGTATATGCAACTTGATCGAAGTCATCATTGCTCTCACTTAGGACAATCCTTATTGAAGTGGTCGGTTTTGTGACACTTGAAACACTTGTGTACTTCGATTGGACACCACCTTTTTATTTTGTACAATTTCCTCTACTCTCACCTCTTCCTATTGGGACATTCAAGCATTTGCCACCATCATCAACAATCAAGTCGTTGAGCTCGATTAACTCATTTGTTCTCAGCGCCGCTTGGACCTCCTCTAAGGAGACAATGTCCTCTTTACCATAAAGCACAATAGCCTTGAAGTGCTCAAAGGATCTAAGTAATGAAAATAACAAGAGTTTTGTCCTCATATCATCAATCCTTACTTCAATATTCACAAATCATCAACATTCTTGTTAAATTTTGTCAATTGTTCGGTGATGGTTTTTGACTCCATCATTCTATACGAGTAAAGTTGTTGTCTCCGAGACTGTTTATGAGGTAATGATTTGGCCATATACAATGACTCTAACTTAGTCCACATTGATGTCTGATTAGCTCCTTTGCGACTTTTTTCAAAACTTTATCTCTGAAGCACAAGGCAATGACATTCCTGAACTTGTCCACCATTTCGGTTTTGCTTTCTTGCAACAAGATACTAAAAAATGGAATGTCACCCTTCAAGACTTCTGCACATTTTTGTTTAATCAAGATTGCTTGTATATTTACCTTTCATAACCTAAAATTGTTGTCTCTGGTAAATTTTCAATATCCCGCTTGGTACATGGTGATCACTTAATGTTGTGTTCTTATTTCTCCATAGTGGATGTTAATTGTTGTGAATTTGATTAAACTCACACCAATACTATGATGTGTGAAGGAAAATTAGTAGAAATCAATAACCAAAGTGACCAAAAAAATTGATGACAATAAGAAATAAGATAAAGAAGAAGAACGAACAAACAAACACCAAATGTTTGTATATCCAATTTTGACCAAATTTAATTACGTCTTGAGGGAGAGCATCTCTTCAATTCATTATCAATGAGTATCTTACAAAGCAATACAAGGGTTACAAGAAATAAGCCTTCAACAAAACAATAAACTCTAATTTCTACCTTGTTCTCAATCTCTTCTCTTAAATAGGAAACTCAACGATTTCATTCTCCAAGGTGTTTAGAATAATTCAAAATCCAAGAGTCTACCGCAAAAACATTCAATTCTTAACTTTTGACTAGCTAAGAATTCTTTATTTTGATGAAGCTTAGTTTGCTTCACTCCTACTTCAAGTTAGAATTGAAAACAAGTTTCTTGTATATATAGGCATAGCTGAGTTTGCCTTGTGCTTCAAAAACAGTTTTGCGGCCCATCAAACTTGTCGAACAAGAAAACAAAACAAGTGAAAGAAAAAAAACAACCATGTTTGCCTTGTGCTTCAAGATATAGTCATGTGGCCCGTAAGATTTGTCAAGCAATGAAACCATCCCACATTTCAGCTTTCTTGAGAAAAAAGTAGTGGCTTTAGAATGAAAATGGCTCGCGTTTTCCACAGAATGCTTCTAACACGATTTTGAGTCACACACAACAAACCCTGTTTATCATTGTCTTAGGATAATTTTTTTAGATTACCTCTACATATAAGTTCCTTATAGGTTGAATCTTTATATACTTAGACTTTTTTGTTTTGATTGTTTTGTTATTTATTATATTTTTCTTGTTGAATAAGTTCTTTATGTGTTAACCCTTCAGTTCATAGGCAAATTGACCCTAGTAATTCAGAGTTTGGTCGGAAGGTAGTATAAAAAATGACTATTTTTACCAAATTAATCATATAAAGTATTTATGTATTCATCATTATCATACATGAAAAGTAAAAAATATTATACCAAAAGTGATACATGTAATATTAATTAAAGGGCGCGGTTTTTGTCAAAAAAAAATTAATTAAAGGCGCGGTTGAAAATAATAATTAATATCATATTAAAATTTTAATGTGACTTGTTTTTTTTACATGACACTGATTGTAAGAAAGAAGAAGTATTATTTATATCATTGATAATAAGTTGCTTGGATGGATTGATGTTGATCTCCCTACATTATGAGTCAGGGATTTGAATTTTTAGTTTTGAAAAATCACATTTTGATTCTTGAATTCAAACTGAACGTAATCCCACTTACATGTTTTGAACTCAAAGGAAGTGATGCCGTCACATTATCACATGATGACTACAACCATTTGAAAATTTTATACGAACCACTAGTCAGAGTGAGTTCTGAATCCAAATACTGAAAAGGGTCGAATGATACTTCAATAGCCAATTCTACGATGCATGAGTAAGAGTGTAAGACAAGTTCCTTTTCAAAAAAAAAAAAAAAAAGACAAGTCTTATGCTATATATAAATAAATTTGTTTTCACCATTGAATCAATAAGTATTATTTGTATTAAGGGAAATGTTAATTTGTGCTATTGGAGCATAAGTTAAGAAGACAAATGTATAAAGTTTTTCTTAAAACTTATGCATTCAATTAACCCTTCCTGATCACAGTTTAAATTATAAATTTTTTATGCATTTGATTAGTTTTTTTTAAGGATTATGGATGTAATTAGTTCTTAAACTAATAAAAACTATGAGAAAATCTAACTTATTTTGAGTTTTTTTTTTTTGTTGACAAGATTTTGCTATTGAGTTTTTAAATTTTATCATTCACATGAGTAAATTTAAGAAGATCCATTGTCCATCCATACCTGATTATTTCACATAGATATCTGACAAATACAAAAATAATTTGTCCTTTCGCTCGACATTTGTACATGACTTCATAATTATTATTTTTCTCACAATGAAAGGGGCCAAACCCCAAAGAGGACAAACTTACACATAAATCATCTTCAGAGAAATTAGCTCTTATAAAAAATAAATCTACGGAGTAGAAACCTTCAAACATTTGACTTTATATACTCGATTTATATCATTTTCACTATTGTTTAGTGATTAATATCATCTTTTGGACATATAAACTTTGATTACGAGACTGAGCAAATTGTCTGTTTTCTTCATCGAATCAGTGATAAAGTTAAACAAAGGATTATTATTCCATTGCCGGCAACACTATAGTAATCTACGTTGTACTTTTTCATTTGCCTTCTATGATCATTTCATCAACTGAATAATATAATATACTCACATTAAGCATTGGTTTTGGGTTGTGGATGTAACTAAATATAATTAAACTATTCAAAAATTATAAATTTTTTAGTATTGTGATTTTCTTCAACAGAACCACCATTTTAGGTCATAAAATTGAAAGTGTATGGCACCTAAAGACTCCAAATTTACAAAATATCAAATTGTTCTCCTAAATTACCTAACATCAGTCAAAGTTCTCTCTTTAGATGACCGACACCACCTCCAATAAGAAGTTAAAATGAAATACATGAATCGTTGTTGACGATCCCCTGACCTTTCAATCCATTATATGGAAATGGAACTCTTAATGGAGATGGTGTTGATCCTCTCAAGGAAGCATTTTAACTGACATAAACAATTTCAGAGAGCAATTTAATACTTAGTAAATTTGAGACCTCAAATTGGTAGATATATTTACAATTTCAAAACCTAAAATCGTGTTTATGAAAGTAGATGAAATTTTCTATTTACTAAGAGAACAAGTTAGAAAGTGACTGTTTTATTTCTTTTATTATTATTTTGGACTAGTTGAGAAAATACGTGAGCTGAGAGTTCAATTTAATCTCTCGTCGATGAGATCCTATAAAAATACCTTTAAATTTAATATGTGATCTAAATTTGTTAAATATTTACACATTTCAACACAATCTTCTCCACCACAAGTGGAAACCCAAAAACTTTTTTTTATTCAGTATCTTCAAACATTAAAAACTTATGACCAGTGCTGCAAAAACGCAGCAAGTACAAACTTTTTTTGTTTTGTTGAGAAAAATCCGAACTTTTGAGAACGGTAATCATTCTTTTTGTGTGGAGATTTTCCAAAAATAAAATAAAATTAAAGACACCTTCGTATTTTTCCTTTCTCGTTATTAATTGGTAGTTCTTATTTTGGTTCACGTTGTTAATTAGTAGTTCTTATTATTTTGGTTCACAAAAGCCTAATGCAAAGTATGACCAAGATTAGAATAATGCCACAATCACAATCACAACAACGCTGGTCGCATTGGTTGCATTTGTGCGCTGCACCCTTTCTTTATGATGCCATCACCGCGGCAGTTGTCATTGTTATCACTCACTGAGACCCTGGGCAAATAGACTATTGGTCCTGCTGTGGCAGTTGTGGATTGACATCAGACACCACCATTCAAATTCCGAATGCACCTCTGCTCGAGGGACCACAGCTATGCTGGTTCCAGTGCAATGATTCACCACCGCCACCTTGGGCAAACCTTTCCAGTCACCCCTCGTCCTCTTTGTTCCTATGTTGGACGTTGAAGATGATGAATAAAAATAAGTTTCTGGTTTGAACTACTGTCTAGGAATGTGTAAATACTCCTATTTTTGTTTGCTGTTAGTTTGGACAATGCGTAATATATGCAAGGTCTGGAGTTCGAACCCCAGCCACCACCAAAAAAAAAAAAGTTCACCGTATTTTTAATGTGCTGACTTACTTGTTGTAGACTTGGAACCTTGGGTTATGGCTCTCAAGGTTCCCGTTTCAAATCTTCATGGTACCAATTTTTGTAAGGTAGTCAATATACAGTTATGTTCAAGCTTTAAATGAGTGCCAACTAGTGGACTATGAAATTGACACCTCAAATTAGTCGATCCTTATACTAATACCAAATTATTGAGAATAAAAAAAATTGGTGTTTTGACTTAGGACCTAGAAAGCAACTACTAAAAAGGAAATTTATTACGATATAGTAAAGGAAAAAATTGATTTATTATAATAGCCCAATCCAGCTGCAAGGAGAAAGGTGAAGTTGGGGAATACAACAATAAAAGTGTTATACTTATCAAGCACCATGTGGAAACAGGGTCAACTTGTTGGGTGCATCAGACATCTAATAAGAACATGATCGTTTATACAATCAGGTTCACCATGTATAGAACATCACCACAAGAAAAGCAAAATCTCAATGAAAATGACTAGAGTAAAAAATTATGATAGTTCGAAAATCAAAACTAATTCAGGTTGTGTGAGGAACTGAGGATGTTGAAACCTTTAAAAGTTATATTTTGTTGCAGGTACCAATAAAATTATATTTCGATCTTCTATATACTGCTAATATATTCAACAAAAGTTAAACATACCGCTGGCAGATTCTTCAAGATCACCATTGATAAAGGAACAAAACGCTGAGAAAGCTAAAACCACGCAAACTATAAACTAGTGATATCAAATTCCACATTCAAGAACATGGATTAGTACAGAAGTTCTATTATATATCCTGTGTTAATAGAAGTCCCAATACATAAATGAAGATGGTTGAACGATCTTTGTGTTCTTTAATAAAAAATTGAACAGTGGTCATGAATTGAACGGTCCCAGTACACAGTGAAGATAGCACATGAACTCTTAACTAGCTGAGACCCGCCTACAATAGAAAGGTATCAAAGCAATAAGTCAAACAGTCAATACACAAATCACATAGATGCTGAGACAGATGTTGTGCAGTTTTAATGAGGTTCACGACAGAAACACCCATCAGTAATTGTCAAACCAAAGTATGGTAAAAAGGACGAGGACAAGTTAAAAAAAGTAAAGGAATTAATAAAGACTAGAGTACTTCATTTTCAAAATAAAAAATCCAGATTTGATACACAGCTATTAATATCTAGAGCATCATAAACAGAAATCCTCAAACCTAATGAATCAGATTCACAATCCTCCCAAATACCTACAAACAAATAAATTGTAACTGATTTGTGGATAGCCAACGTATTCAAAGCCCTCAGCTTTTCCTTTAATACCTCTAGTTTTTGGCAAATAGAATATTTTGCAATACCCCACTTAAATAATTTCAAAAAAGTCACTTTCATTGTTGAGGTACAACAACTGACAACCGAGTCAAATGTGCTGGCAGTATTTAGGAACTAAGGAAAGACTGCTCGTTCCAGAAAAATATATCCATTTAAGCTACAGAATTACATGATACGCACTGTCAATGAGTACTAATGCTAAGTGAAAGGGAGACTGAATGTTGCAAAGAACAATGTCTATAACATTCTTCTGCTAAGCAGTTCCAAAGTTTAACCGACAATAAAATGATGCAATAGATATTTAACTAGTTCAAGAACAAGGCTTAGCGCAGTGGTGTGGAGGTTAAGTTACAGGCATTTAGGGGTTATGAGAAAGCAATTGAAAGTCTAAACATGTAATATCAAGCTATATAAATTTTGGGAGCAGCATATGTATCGGAAATTGCAACCACCATAACTTACTTATTCCACTACTGACAGGAAAAAGATGTTTGTGCAATATTTTTCTTTCTTAAATCACATGGTCACATTAAAAATTTACAATATGAACAAGTAGAGATTCTCATACATAAAGGTGATGGTACATGAGTAAAGAAAACTAAGGCATGAAATATGCAATGGCAAGATAAAAAGTAAAAATGTGGCGGAAAATAGGAGATAATTAACATACCATTAGCACTCACTATTGGAATCATATGTGACGCTTTCTACTTGGCTTTGAATTACCATTGCGGCGGTTGCCTTTAGCCATTTTAAACTTCTTTTTCAATTTCTTCCCTATTCTACCAACAGGCTTCAAGGAAGTCTTAGTCTGATTTCCATCAGCCATCTCCACATCTTGAAAATTCAAAAACAAACAAACACATGCTATTATATTTTCTTTCAATGCCAATTCGTAACTAAAATAATATAAAATTGGGATTTTTCTTTAGCAAGACAGTTTTATCATAAAACATGCTGTCTTCGTTGGAGTTGTCAATCACGGACAGAAGCGCGGAATCTTCAACAGGAAAAACAACAAAGGTGTTTTCCCCAGCAAAAACAAAATCAGTGCCAAAAAAACTCCAACTATGAAATTAAAGAAAAAAACTTGAAAACATCGAAAATAAAAGTACTCATAATAATCATAACAATAGCTTCAAAAGGCTTAGAAGAAAACAGAAATGGGTGTTTAGGGCTCATATCAAGTGTAAATTTTGAAAGATCTGTCACAGTGGGAAAAAACCCAATTCAATTTGAAGGGACTATAAGAGAAAGAGAAAGAGAAAGAGAAAAAGAAGGAAGACGAAGATAGAATCTGAGATACCAAAGCCAAACCCCTTCTATGAAAAGGTGTTGGCGGCACTTTCAAGATCCAAGCTTCTTGTTTGTGTTGTTTGTTTTGGAAGGGTGGAAAAAGTAAAAATATATTTATCTATGGAATTGGGTATTCCCACTCGAGTCCTCTCTCTTTCTAATCACTGCCCTACTCTTTCGGCTTGGCAAAACTACTAAAACACTAAAAGTGGAGAACAAAGGAAAAAAAACAAAAACTCACTTATATTGCATCACTAATTTTCTATAAGGGTTGCAGAAATAAAAAATAATTTATCCTATTTAAAATATTGGACCCGTTTGGATTTGCTTATTTTTGAGCTTATGCAGACAAATAAGCTTTTATGTGTTATTCATAAGCTTGTCAAGGTAGTTTATGAACAAACAGCTTATGAAGATACAATTTTAGTTAGTGAGAACTTATGAATTAACATAAAAGCTTATTTATTTTCATAAGCTGAAAAATAAGTCAATCTAAACGTGCCCACTGTAAATGTTGATTTTTGTAATAACTAAATAATTGCAGAATGCAGAACAAGAGCAGTTTGTTAAAATTCCGCTAAACTAAATAGATAACATAACAAAAGAGTAAAAAAGTGGTACCCATGGCGTTGTTGTTGATAGTTGAAGTGGAAACTTCCATGGTAGTGGTTGATGGAACGGAAACCTGAAGCTTAGGAGCAGCAAGAGCAGCTTCTTGAGCAGCAAGTTTAGCAGCTTCTTTCTTGTCATAGTAAGGTTCAACAATCTCTCTTCTAATAGCCCTAAGCCTCTTCTCTCTCTTCGATCTCATTGACTTCGCCATTTTTTACTCTTTCAATTTTAACAAACAAATCTTTAATACGAAAATTGAATATGAATATGAATATGAATATGAATTTGTATAAGATAAAGAGAAGTAAAATAGAAGGAAGAGGTTCTTGAATTACCTGGTTAGGGTTTAGCGTCGAACGAAGTGAATGCGAGAAGGAGAGAGGCAGAGGCGGATAGCAGAAGGGTTTGTATTAGTCGAAACCTAAGGGTGTAATTGTCTTTTGAGATTAAAGAATTTTGGGTGGGCTTAATTTAGTAGATGTGTTAAATTGGGTCTGGAGATTATTACACTCACTCCCAGTTTTTCTAAAATACCCCCCTTTTTATTTACTAGTAAAAGGGTAAACTAAAATGTACTCTAGGTGGAATAATGTATGGTCATTCTTTACTTTTCTTTCGGTCAAACTCTGATGAATCGCAAGATTAACACCAAATGAAAAATATAAAGTGTACTCTGATGAGATGTTTGTTTCAAGTTTAATAATATCATTTCTAAAAATACTCATGTTTGTTAGAGAACTATTTTTTAATCTATTTGACATGTTTCAAATATATTTTACTTTTTAATGTTACTCCTTTTTCAAGTATATGTTATATGTATTGATGTTATTTAATTTGTAACATGTTATTTCACATAATATAAATATATAACTTTTTTCTCCTTCGCCAACCTATAACCTCTAACATCTTATCTTTAACTTCAATAAGATGAGTTATCGGACTTTCAAATATTAAACAATGAATCGATAAAAACCTAATGAATTGCCTCTCAAAAAAATGAATACATCCAATCCAAACTGCATTTTGTCAGATCAAAGGATTTGAAAGGAGAAACGTCGCATGCGATTAAGCTTGTGGAAACTAAACTTTTTTCTTGAAAAGTTGTATATTTAGAGGTAAATTTAAAGTTGAAGGTGTGTATGTTTTGAGAGAAACTAAGACGGTGAGAGGAGAGAGGAGGAGAAAAGATGAATTATTTTAAATTTGAGTTGTGATATACTTCTAAACTAGAAAATAAATTTGTAAACTACTTTTATAAAAAAATAAAATTAAAAAAAAACTACAAAAGATAAACTAGAAAAGAAGAATAAAATGGTTTGGATAATTAGTTCTTACAGGGGCAATGCTTGGGTCCCACTGGGAAATGTGGCAACAAAATATGATGGAACAATATGAGCCACAATATTCATACTACTACAAACTTACCCAAAAACGGACCCCCATGGCCATATCCTGAATTCAGTGGAAATGAACTCATTGGCACCATATTCAGTTGGGACTTGTCTCACCTCCTTGCAGCCCCAAAAACTTAACCATTCGAATTCACTAACAACATGTTCTGTCCAACAACAACCACCAGTTCTTGTACAAAAGGAGAGTCAACTGAAAAGAAGAGAAGCAATAGGCCTCTCCTTGAGTTTTGGCCTTCTACATTCTTTATTGCAACCAATAATACCCACTGCAACAGCAGCTGAATCAGTTCCATGTGAATTAACTGTAGCTCCTTCAGGCCTTTCTTATTGTGATAAAGTTGTAGGCTATGGTCCTCAGGCCGTTAAGGGACAACTTATTAAGGTAACCTTTTTTGTCATTTGTTGTCACCATCTATTACTGACTTTTTATAGAAGGCATATATATGATAAAAGTAAAATGGAAGTTATATTGACTATAAGATAATGTTATTATATATATATAGCCAATGAAATGAACAACTAACTAGCATAACTAACAACATTTATTTATATCTAATATTGTTCCCTTTGTCCGGTGTTTAACTTGACCGTTGTATTAATGTTAGGCACATTATGTGGGGAGATTGGAGAATGGAAAAGTTTTTGACAGCAGCTACAACCGTGGCAAGCCACTTACATTTCGTGTCGGTGTTGGAGAGGTATCATGATTATATCTATGGTTTTAAACTGGTGGTACAGTTATAATATAGACCAGCAGAAAAAAATGTGGCCAATGTAGTTGAAATTGCGCTTGTGACACGGTTCTGGTTTCGCGCAGACCTCAAAATCTTTTATATCGTGGCTGCATTAAGCATTAGCCATTTTTTACCGCAATTTAAAACCACGATTCTATCAATAACAATAAGCACTGCAATTGACAAATTATTTTGGTAATACGCAAAAAAGTAAAGCTCTTGATTGGTGAAATCAGAAAATTGTTAATTTCTACCTATAAGTTGTTACTTGTTACAGAGTTTACTGATATACATGCCATGCTCAATATTAACAAATCATTCATGAATCATATAGGTTATCAAAGGATGGGATGTAGGCATTTTAGGAGGTGATGGAATTCCTCCTATGCTTACAGGTACTTGATTTTTCAGTCACTGTAAATTCTATTTTATTTTATGGATCATGACATGTTGAAGTCACATTTTTTACTCTTTTCTTATGTTAGGAGGTAAACGTACATTGAAGCTTCCTCCAGAATTAGGATATGGCTCAAGAGGAGCTGGTTGTAAAGGAGGCAAGTACTCTTTTTCTTCTTCTAAACAATACCTTTTAATTTGCCATCATTATAAAATAATTGTCCATATAAAGATCAAATTTGATAACTTTGGTTATTTTGCACTTTGTTGAAGTGGTTCTTATAAGGATCATGTTGGCCTTTTGTCTTCGGTTGGTGCTAATAGGCCACTCTAGGATGAAGTAATGGTTACTTGGTCTATGATTTGCTTATTCTTGATAGGGATGCTTGCAGAACTGATTAAATTTGCTGTGGCATAAGGATGAAGAGTAGGAAGTTGCAGAATAAGAAAGAAAATTGGAAGTTCATTATGAGGAAAATGAATAATTTTTAGGGAGAAAGACACTTGAACTATTGATTCTAATGATAACTTAGTATAACCAGCTAGTAGCTACTTGACATGACATGTCTCTTTAAACCTGGATGTACTTGTTAAGTATTAAACTTACAGAAGATATTTCTTGATTATAATAGAGAAATTGGAATCCTTGGATTAAGTTCTTAAAGAAAGAAAATATGTGTAAACATCATGCCATGTCATACACTGCACGTCCTTTAATCATAAAGAACATGAGAGACTGTAGAAACATGTTGATAAAACAACAGCGAAACATGTGTAGAGCAAATTCTGTTGAAGAGCTTGAACCAAGCAAAGTGTGTTAATGGATCTGGAATAGTTCTGTATCAACACAAGCTTAGCAGTTGGTCAGTAGCATTGATGCTTCACATTAAAGTCGTGACATTATCTGCATGACACTTACACACATGATTACATTCAATTATGCAATTTTTTCAAATAATTGCCGGTTTTGACGGATCCATATATGTGTCGTGTGTTGTGTCAATAATTTATAGGAATGAAATAGTAGTGATCTGAAGAGTTATACATTGCCTTATTGCTGCATCATTTTTTTCTTAGCCAAGGTGAATTTATACCTGGTTTTGATGCAGGTTCATGTGTCATTCCTCCTGATGCGGTACTCTTATTCGACGTAGAGTTTGTCAGCAAAGCATGATTTACAACTCCATGGCAGTCAAATTACCTTCCTTGAATTTCCTTGGAGATTGGAGCCGAGATTATTACTATTTTTCCCCTTTTAATTTACATGTTTGATGGCTGTGAAATTACAATCCAGCTGTGAATTTACATTTTTGCTCTAGATCACATTGATAAAGGAACAAAAAGCTGAGAAAATTATAATGTTGAGAAATAAAACTAGTATCATCAACTTCCACATTGGATGACTTGCTTATTTGTGCATAAATTAAAGAAATGTGCTAAATCATTGTTGTTAAATTAATTGCAAGTTTAATAGATACACTGCCAGTTTAAAAAAGGTTTAATATCGTCGTCTAATTATATTTAACTATTGTGCCACTTTGATGTATTAATTTGTAAAATATCTTAACATATTTCACTATTAAACTAATCATGTAATGTATCCTCCATGTTAAGGAGGTGGAATTAACCACTTCTCTGGACTAATATTATACTGTGCCTCGATATCTTTAATTCTGGTTAATAAATAGCAAGTAAAATATAAAAGCTATATATGCATTTAATCATATCTTACCACTTTATCATATTAACTCTTAAAGTTATTTCTTCGAATATATATTTATATGATGAAATATGATTGAATGCATACTAATGAATTCCAGCAGTGTCTTAAGTTCTTAAAAAAAAAACAGTGCCTTGAGTGAATATGCAATGTGGGGAAACTCTTCGGCCGCACAACAAGTGACCGCACCTAATACTATCCACAGTGCTCAAATTTAAGATTTCAAAAACAAAAAGTCCCACATCGGAATATCTCTGAAAATTGGATAAGGAGGTTATCTTTAAAACGAGCAACATGTGATGTAGGAAGCCAAAATTGAATTTCAAGGTTAAATCATCATAGAGTAAAGATTCTCTACCTAAATTCCTAAATGAAAGGGCTTATTGCCGCTAGTTTTGTGTGTATATGCACACAACTATGTTAATAATACAGTCTTTCATCTTTGTATTTTAGGGAGAAGATCTTAACCCTACATCTTAGTATTTATTATTAGAGAAATGTTTTTTTTAGTAAGGAACTTTTAGTATTAATTATTAGAGAAATTTTAAATGTTTTTAAAAGTTAAATTATCATGTTTTCTAATCTAAAGTTGCTCATTTTGTATTCCTTATTTTAAAAAGGAATTTTTTTTCTTCATAAAATGTAGCAATTTTTTTTTAATCGTTATCCAATGTCTTAAGCGCATGAATTCAGTCAAGTTCGACTAGACTTAACTCATTTCGAACCTTAGATTTGTCTGGAATTTTAAAATTCGGAAAAGAATCTCAATTTTAAAATCTAATGCCATAAATTTGGTAAAGAAAGTAAAAAAAATTGAGGTGGGCCGCGTCGGGGGAAGAATTCCACTTGATTGTAAGTATGTTGGTTTGGCGGCGACAAGAATTTATTTTGATAAAATTGAGCTTGAGAGAATTGATTTTGGTTAAAAGTGGGTTGAATGTGAATTGTTTATGTTTGGATACACTCGATTTGGTTGCGCGTTTTAGCAAGCCAACACACGTTTCCACCTTTAACGTGGTCTGTGCCAACATGTTTGGCTTTTTATTTTAGAATCGATTCTCTCTTCTAAACATGAGTTTACCAGAAGCTAGAAATAGTAGCTTTTGCGCTGAACAAAAAATCGATCCTACCTTTTTCGGTTGTTGAGAGTTACAAGATTTGTTTCATTCCTTCATTACCCTTTTCTTGTTGGTTGATTTTAACTGCAAACACCATTCGTAAAATTTATTGTATTGCTTATGTCTCCCCACCCCCTATATTTCTCTTCTCCCATCAAGTTTCGCTCATTCCCAACCAAACTTTCAAAAATACCTCTGCGTGAGTTAACTCAGGCAAGTGTTAAACTCAACTTACTTAAGTTACGCTTAGGCATGGCAACAAAACCCATATCCGCGGTTACCCGCCCAAACCAACCTCGATTTGACGGGTTTTCCCCGCTTTGACTGGGTTTGGGTTTTCCCCGATTTCAAAACATGGGTATGGGTCTTGTAACTGGGATATAGGTACCCACCCCAAACCCATACCCAAACCCGTCCCATTGAAGAAAATTACTTTATCATCCATTGATATATGCCATGTTATAAAATTTGGAATTGATACTTAAAGAAGCAACAAAATCATTCACTCAATGAAATGTTAAAATACGCATATTATTGGCTAATTTATAACAAAATTTCCCTCGAGGCTGAAAAAACTTATTTTTTTATTGAAAAAATAATTTATTGCGGGGACGGGGATGAGAATCAATTCCTCATCCCCATTGGGTATGGGTAGGGTAATGGGTAGGTATATGGGAGTCGGGGATGGGGACGGGGAAGGTAAAACCCGTCCCCACCCCGCCCCAATGTCATGCCTAGTTACGCTGGAATACAACCTACGTAACTTAAGTCACGCTAAAAATACACACTGAACCCTAACGTAAGTTAACTCACTTTGGTTTTCATTCTCACTTAGGTTACATATTGGAGGCTATCCCATTCCATTTGGACTAGTTTTCATGAATTCAGTGAATCATATGGGAAGACTAAGAAAAAATGTTTGCTTTGATCAATAATTGGTATATACATGACGGCCACATATATGTTTCCATACTGCCACCAATTTTTATTTGACATTCAATATTGCTTTCCAATGTTGTTTTCCATTAAATAGTTGTACTAGAATATTGATATCCATTAAATAGTACAAAGACAACTGACTTTATGTATAGAGCTATAACTTTTTTGATGAAGAAAAAGACCATGAATTACATACAATTATCTAGTGCCAGGGTTCAGAGAAAGAAAACCAGCTGAGACAAATATCTTTAATATTATATTGTGCCTCAATATCTTTAATTATGTATAATAAATAGTAAATAAAATAGAAAAATAGACCTAAGGAACAAAAAAAGACCTTAGAAACAGACATTGAACCTTAGAAACAGACCAAATAAAATAATATTATGTTGTGGCTCCTATTGAATCATCATGACTCATGACCCTTCCCTCATCCCTCATCGCTTTTCATCCAATATTAATTAATAGGTTTATTTGCACTTTTGGCCCTCTATCTTTTTAAAAGTTGCGATTTTGGCCCCTAACTAATTAAAATACAAAACAGCTCCCTATGTATTGGATCTTTGGCAGTTTTGGCCCCAAGGCAACTTTTGACTTAGTCTTCGCTGACGTGGCACCCCCTAACTAATTACATGTGGCACCTCACTTAAGGGATGTGGGTGCCACGTCAGCGAAGACTGAGTCAAAAGTGGCTTGGGGGCCAAAACTGCCAAAAATCCAATACATAGGGGGTTGTTTTGTATTTTAATTAGTCAGGGGTCAAAATCGCATTTTTTGAAAAGATAGAGGGCTAAAAGTGCAATTAAGCTTAATTAATAATAGCATAACAATAATATGGGTAGTGTTAACTTGTGCCTTAAAGCACATGTTAAGAAACCCAAAAGAATAAATGTTTTTTAAAATTTTGTACATTCAATTCATACATTCCGATAAATTTTTTCTATATTTGAATCATTAATTCCCCAATAATATAATAATGAAGACAGTGTAGAATACTATCATATACACATATCATCTCTGTCAAGATTAAATCATTGGTACATGATAATGCATGCACGTTCAATTTCAAAACAACAATCAAAATGTGAACACAACATAGGCTTCAGTAACTAATAAACCGTTCGAATTCAATCCTTTCAGATCCAAGTTAATATTTTGCAAATGGACCAAAAAGAATGACTGAGTGAGATATCCTCAAAACCATACTAATAGTTATGTGTGGATCCACTTTTTTTATCTCTACTGATGAATTTAGTTACCTGTTTGAAATGTGGTTTGGACCACTGGGAACTTCATGTAAGCATTGAAAATTTTCCTGTTTCGCCGTTGAAATCGAGAGTGTCTTCTCTTAGGATCCTTTAGTTGATGAGAAACCAGAATGTTTTTCCCAGTTTCTCTTACTGCCTTGTCTTCTCTTGCTGAAGCAGCTAGTATGTTGTTCCTCTGCTTGGCACTCTCTTCAAGAGAGAAGGTTTGTTCTAGAATGGCCATATTGAAGTGAGAAAATAGGAGTAAATAGATCGGTAAGAGGGTTGTACAAGTGGAGGAGAAGGGAGATGAGTAAGATATACATATGTGAAACTAATGGAAAAAGTTTTTGGAGTTTCATTATATGCATTTAATCATATCTTACCACTTTATATTACCTCTTAAAATATTTCTTCGAATATTTATATGATGAAATATGATTGAATGCATACTAATGAATTCTAACAGTGTCTTAAGTGAATATGCAATGTTGGGAAACTCTTTGGAAAGTGACCACACCTAATAATACTATCCACAGTGCTCTAGTTTAAGATTTCAAAAACAAAAAGTCCCACATCGGAGTATCTATGAAAAATGTATAAGGAGATTATCTTTAAAAGGAGTAGCATGTAACGTAGGAAGCCAAAATTGAATTTCATGGTTGAATCATAGAGTAAAGATACTCTTCGTTTCTTTGGGGATGAAAGGTTTTATTACCACTCGTTTTGTGGGTACATGCACACACAACTATACTATAGTAGTAATAGAGTCTTTCGTCCTTTTTTGGGACGGAAAGATCTAATCTCTACATCTTAGTATTAATTATTAGAGAAAATTTAACAAGTGATTTTTGACATTTGTATGAAACTCAAATTAAAAAGGAATTTTTTCTACATAAAATTTAGCAATTGATTTTTTTCTTTTTGAATCTTTAACAAATGTCATGTGAGCATGAGTTGAGTCAAGTTCAACTAGACTTAACTCATTTTCAACCTTAGATTTGTGAATTCCAAAGAATTCCACTTGATTGTAAGTAGGTGTTTGGTTTGGCGGCAACAAGAATTGATTTCGATAGAATTGAGTTTGAGAAAATTGATTTTGGTTAAAAGTGAGTTAAATGTGAATTGTTTTATGTTTGAATACACTCAATTTGATTGCGCGTTTCAGCAAGCCAGACACACGTTTCCACACTTTAATGTGGTTCTCATCTTGTGCCAACATGTTTGACATTCTATCTTAGAATTGATTCTCTCTTCTAAACGTGAGTTTACCAGAAGCTAGAAATAGTAGCTTTTGCGTTGAACATAAAATCAGTTCTACCTTTTTTGGTTGTTGAGAGTTACAAGATTTGTTTCATTCCTTGATTACCCTTTCCTTGTTGGTTGATTTTAACTGCAAACACCATTCACACAATTTATTGTATTGCTTATGTCTCCCCACCCCATATCTTTCTCTTCTCCCCAGTCTTATATTATTTTTTTTTTGTTTTTCTATCGTATGCAAATTTGCACATGTTAATGTTTAAAATAGAAATTTTGTATTAAAACTTGTACAATTAATATTAAATAAAAAACTTTTGAACAAATAATTGTTGTTTTCCAAAAAAAAGTTACTATTATTAGTTATTTTAACATGTGCAATGTTGCACATGTTAGACAAACCTTTTTTTGTTTATTGTTTATAAAAAACTTGTCAATTATTTTTCTTTTACAAAAAAAATATAATAATTTAGTCTCTTTTTTTTTTCGACACCACAAATGTTTGGATTTGGTAACTTTTAATCTACATTTTTAATAATCTAAAATGAGGCAGGATCCGTTGACTATGTAAGTCTGTAAGTCAAAAGACTTACACCAAATCTTAGCAATTAAATCAAATTAATCAAAAGGTTCACAAATGTCTCCTAAATGATGTATGTGAGTCCTTTTTCTAGTTTTTTTTTACAGGAACAAGAAAATCCCCAGATTCACAACTTCAAAGAAATGGGATCCAAGCTTCTATTGCTTAATTCTTCTGGCTTCTGTTCTAAATTTCAATTGCTTAATTCATATGCCTTAAGTTGGTTCTATTTTCCTTTTATTGCCCATTTGTTTCCAACACATGTGCACAGTGAAAACCCCCAACTTTGGATGCAAGCTTAATTATATACGGTTTGTTCTCTCATGGTTTATTGATCAAACCAATATTATTTTCGTGAAGAAAAAAAAAACTTGACTGCCTCAAATCTCAATCGCAAATTAGGTTTCAACTTGTTCAAATTTATTTGATTTTTTTTTCATCACGGAGCTCTAGTTTGCTCGATCGAGAAAGGATGTGCAGGGAAGAAAATTGAGGTTTGGCCAAAAACTGATCAAAGATTAAGCTGCACAGGCGGTGTCCGTTTTCTTTGAAGTTGTTGTAAATGGAGAACTTTTTGTTACCATGTAAAATGAGAAAAAAGGACTATCATGCATCTCTTAGAAAACATTTGTGTGCCATTGGATTATTTTGATTCAACGGATCCTGTCTCATTTAAAATAAATAATTCCCCTAAAAAAATCTATAAATAATTTTTTTTTTTTTACAAAATCTATAAATAATTATATAGGATAGAGATGAAATTTGATGATTTTAAATAGATGTTAATGCCCATTTTGATAATTATACATTCAAAATCAATTTTGATTCAACCTATCCAAACAACACAACTTTGTAAGAATCAATTTTGAGTTGGTATATCCAAACATAAATCAATTTATTTTCAACTCACTTTTAACTAAAATCAATTCTGTCAAAATCAATTCTCTTTGCCGTTGAACCAAACACACGATGTTGTTTGGATAGTTTGAATCAAAATTGATTTTGAATGTGTAATGACCAAATTATCCTTTTTGTAGTATATAAAACTAAATATCTCATTTTCATTTTAGATAATTATTTCAACTTATCTAAAATCATAAATGAATATTTATTGGTTCACAAAATCATTTTAAAATAATATTAATTTATAAGAGGTTTTTTTAGTATTTTTTTTTTTATCAATGGAGTTATTTTTAGGGTTAAATATGTTTTTGGTCCCTATAAATATACCAACTTTTTGTTTTAGTCCCTCTAAAATTTTCCTTCAACTTTTAGTCCCTATAAAATTTTCAATCAATACTTTTGGTCCCTATTTTTTAAGTTAATTTTAGTATTTTTTTTTTAAATAAAATTTAGCATAAATATGTAGAATATTGTAAATATCTTTCATAAAAAAAATTAGAATTTTTTAACAAAACATAAATTTAATTTGAATTTTTAACCATCAAAAATATAAAAATTCATAATAGATTCATGTTTTGTTAAAAAATTCTAATTTTTTTTGGGAGAGATTCTTATAATATTATGAATTTTTATGCAAAATTTTACTCAAAAATATGAATTCTACATATAAGTTTACTTTAAAGAAGAGACCAAAAGTGAAGATCGACAATTTTTGAGGGACTAAAAGTTGAAGGAAAATTTTAAAGAGACTAAAAAAAAAGTTGGTATATTTATAGAGATTAAAAACATATTTAACCCTTATTTTTATATAAGAACTTTCAAAGGGTGTAAAAAAATAAAAAATAAAAAAACAAACGATTATATTATCCACCGTAAAAGAAAACATATACTAATACTAATTTACATTATAATGGAAGTACAATACATGCTAAACAATTTCGTCAATTGTAACTTACCAAAAATTAGAGAGCAACATAGTTCACGAATATAAGAGCATCACAATGGTAGTACATTAATAGGGATTCTTTTAATGGATCTCACATGTATACCTCATTTATTTATAATTTTTTAATAAAAGTTTCTATTAATGATTCAAAGACTCCAACATCAATACAACTTTACAAGAATCAATTTTGAATTAGTATATCTAAACATAAATCAATTTACATTCAACTCACTTTTAACTAAAATCAATTTCCTCAAAATCAAATCTGCCAAAGTCAATTCTCTTTGCCGTTGAACCAAACACACTGTTGTTTGGATAGTTTGAATCAAAATTGATTTTGAATGTGTAATGACCAAATTATCCTTTTAGTTGTATATAAAACTAAATATCACATTCTCATTTTAGATAATTATTTCAACTTATCTAAAATCATAAATGAATATTTATTGGTTCACAAAATCATTTTAAAATAATATTAATTTATAAGAGTTTTTTTTAATATTTTTGTATCAATTGAGTTATTTTTAATATAATATAAGAATTTCTAAAGGGTGTAAAAAAATAAAAAAAAATCAAACGATTATATTATCCACCGTAAAAGAAAACATATACTAATACTAATTTACAATATAATGGAAGCATAGTGCATGCTAAACAAATTTTTCAACTGAAACTTACCAAAAATCAGAGAGCAGCATATTTCAGGAATATAAGGAGTTCATGAGAGCAGTTGTGTAAATAGATAAAAGTTATATCTATGTCAGAGCTATACGGTACAAATCGATTACAATGCCGTACAAGCTTTAAATTTAAGCTTTTAACCAAAATCGATTACACTCGACTCATCTTTAACCAAAATCAATTCTATTAAACTTAATTCTACCAAAATCAATTCTAAACACCGCGGAATCAAACAGACACTTAGAATCATTTTTAAATGGCAGAATTGATTTTAGAAATGACAACCAAAAATAATATAAAATGTTAGAACCACGGTGAAGGCTTGCAAGCATGAGTCTATGGATTAAAAACGCAAAAGCAAAGAGGTACTAAGTGTCCTTTGGACATTGGCGTTAGCCTCTTGGTCATATAAGTTGAAGACCGTGATCAAGGTTAAAGATCACGTAGAAAAAATAAATTTTCATAAATGGAAATTGAATCATACTATCATAGAAATAGAATCTATTGTAATTGTTTGATCCTACAATTCTGAAATGTGGTCCATTATAGGTGATATGAGTTTCTACCTCGTGCTACTTGATAAAAGATAGCAACTATTTACACAAGTTGTGCTTTAGAAAATACCAATAAGAGTGATCCACTGTTCACTTAAAAAGTTATATTATGTATAGACATGAACTTAAAAACATTAATTATCTTCTAAATTTGGTTCTATTATTGATCAATGTTATTCTTTGTTATCTTATTATCCAAACTTTCTAGTTAGTTTTTCTATGAAAACAAAATCCGGATAAATACGATATAAATATTTTGTGTCTTTCTTTGATGTTAAGGGTCTTTGTTGACCATTATATGAACCCCACACAAGTTCCAATGCAATTGCAGGGTTCATATGAACGGTCAAAAATGATCATGACACCACCGACACCCCTAAAACCTAACTAAAAAACTAAAATAAATTGAAGAAAATGTAAGAAAGGAGGTGAAGAAGAATGAAGGAGAATGTTGAAGATCCAAGCCTTTTTATAGCCTTAAATAAGTCATAGGTCTTAATTACCTTCAAATAAAATGTGTTCCACATTCAAAAAATGCATTTAAACTCCACTAACCGGCCTAACCTTTGGTGAAACGTCTCCGGCCAAAATGATATTGAGAGTTTCCAGATTTTATAATCCGGAATGCATGAAGATGGTCCGGATTATAAAATCCGAGCTGCACTAGACCCTTTTTTTGGATCGTTTTCGTTGCAAATGCCTTTGAAAATAATAGAACAAAGGTACATAACATAAATAGAAGCAACATAAGACAAAAAAACAGTTAAAAAAAACCATAATAACATAAATGTTGAATCTTTTGGGAAGGTGTTTTCAAGAGGATTTCTTTGAGTTCGATCCTACTGCCTTGCCAAATGACATATTCATCTGGCAGGCAGCAAGACCGAACTCATAGAAACCTCTTGATATTTTTGAGTTATCTATCTATCAAGGAGGCATCAAGGAGTATCTATATATTTTTGGCAGCATGCTTAGGATCTTCATCAGGTTGTAATATAGAGATCTATATATTTAAAACAGCATGAGAAAGATCCTCAACACAATGACAAAAATTTGCTCTGGTTTCTTTGGTGTGTTTGTTTGTATTTTTGACAGCATGCTGAAGATCTTCATCACGCAGTCAAATAGAGAACTATCTATTTGCGACCGCGTGAGAAAGATCCTCAGCTTAATAACAAAAATTTGCATGGTTTTCTTTGGTGTGTTTGTGTGTTTTGTTGGTATTGAAGCTGGAAACCGGAGGGGATGTATTTATAGAGGTCCTTGGATGTTGTGGACCACATAAACTCTTGGTGCAATGTGGTCCATACAAAAGAATCCTATGCTGAGGTACTCCGGATTTCGTTTTCCAGAACACACTTACGCCCTAGGTGAATCCGGATTTCATAATCCGAAAAGCATATTTTTGGTTATTTTATCGATTAAATGAACATTTTTGACGTAAATTAAAACATAATGAAAGTTTAAATAATATATATATTATTCAAAACATAATGCGACAACTTAATTTAATAACACATAACTAACACGCAATTAAAATAACATGAAACACGCGATTAATTAAAACATAGCACATTATCACGGATCATCTAAACTAACTTCTTCCTCCTCTGGTCTCTCCAGCAGAGCCCTGATCTCTTCGTAATTCCTGGGCTGGGGCAAACTTTTCAGAATTTGTTCAGCAGATCTAACCAACGAAGCGTCCAACTCGATCGGTCCTCTAGTACTGTGCTGAGCAAAGATAGAGAACATGGTTCTCACATCGTCATCGTTTGTGAGTTTCATCCGGATGAAACGAAGAGATCCGGCTGAGTCGGACAATGGACATCGATAGTCAACACCGACCACCCTCCTCGTGTCTCTGTGGTTGAGTTGACAGTTGATTTGATCCAGCTCATCCTTCAGCCCAGAGAGGGTGACATCGTTGCAAATCCTAAACAGACGGGGTGGTGTTCCACTGTTGTAGTAGACGGCCACTAACTTGGTGTTCGGATCAAAGCCAGGGAATTCCATGATGTTTTTTTTATGGTGTAGTTTACTTGTAATGAAAACAGGAACTCTTATTTATACAGGTATGTGGGCGTTGTGGACCACAAAAATTATCGGTGTAATGTGGGCCACATAAAAGAATCCAATGTTGAAGCCATCATTATCGTATTTGTTTGGATTACATAATCCGGAAACAATTTGAGTTGTCCGGATTATGAAATCTGAACTGTATCAATTAGTTTTGGTCGGTGGTCTGCACCACAAGAAACGCGTCTTCAAAGGTTTTTACCAGCATTAATGGCTGGTAAAACTCCTTTGAAACACGTTTTTTACTATGCATTTAAGTGTAGATATAACTTATGCTTATTGTTTTCCTATAAATAGCCTCCAAAACCTTCACATTTCTCACACCATTTCACAAACTTTCTCTTCATCTCCTCATGTTCATTCTATGCAAAATGTGATTCCATCGTTGGCCATTCATGAAACGATGCTACTTTGGAAACTCAGGGGTTATATGACTGGTCAACGGGGAAGGCAACGCGCTGCAACGAAGCACGGTTTGTCTGGGTGTCATGTTGACTATCAAGGTCTTTTTCACCCCGAAAACAAACCTTACCTCAGTAGCCTCCCCCTCCCATACAGTACCATTTCAGGAAATAGAGCACTCATTTTCATACACCAAGGTTTTTCTAAAAGATACGAATATGAAAAATAATACACACATTTAGACTTTGTTTGCGAGTTTGAAGGGGAAGGGATGAGAAGGTTTTAGAAAAAAAGATGAGCAAGTGGAAGAAATAGAAGACGTATAGAGGATAAGTTTAGGGACGGGAGATATCATCCATTTTTTATGTTCCCATCGTGTCTTTCTGAGAATGGGGAGCCTCCCCCTCCCATTTGACCAACCTTCTTGGGGCAAAGCTAGATTTAGTTTTACTCCAGGGAGGCAGGTTTTTGGTGGTTTTTTTTCTTCTTTCCTACTTTTGTGTTGTTTTAGACTCTTAGGAGATTAAAAATAGTTTTAGGTTCTTATGTAATAAGGTTAAAAAGCTTCAACAATATTGTAATGTATCATTCAAATATCAATAAAATCAGTTGTTTTTATCTTTTTGTCTTTTTTTTTCTTTCTGTTTTATATGTTTATTTGCATTTATTTTACGAATTTCAAAGGTTAAAATTGAAAAAATTATGGAAAAAAACCATTCCGGATTTCGAAATCCGAACAAATATGGAAAACATTAACAATGAATTCCGAAAACGAATTCCGGACCAGGGGTAAAAATGGGAAAAAAAAATAGGGCGCGCGAGGAAACCCAGAGGGTGGGAAAAGTAAAACTCTTAAAAAAATAATTTGAGGTTCCTAAGATTGCCAAGTCCGGCACTGTAGCTCACCTTACGCATGCCAAGGGTCGGGCCTGTTTTAGACTACTCATCGATTTTGACATTTTATTTTCTTGCATTTTGCTAATATCATTATTGAAATGAATTAAGTTGTTTTCTTGCAAAATAAAGAACTTAAAACATTCAAACAAGCTTCCATTTCCAATACTTACAATACTTAAGCATATTTATAAAATTATTTTTAATTATATTGTCAAGTCTTCTTATCATAAAACTCCAATTTCAGAACTAAAAACTTAGACCTAGTACATAATATTAAATTTAGATTAAATCAGAGTACATTCTTTAGTAATCTTAAAAACCTACCGGTAAATGTTGGATGTATCAGAATGTGATAAACTCCAATTGTTGAATGTGATAAACTTTGTTTTTGGTTAGATAAAATGTAGGCTTAAATGCACTTTTGGTCCTTATGTTTGCCATCGTAGCAATTTTGGCCACCTAACAAAAAAATGCAATTTTGACTCCCTAATTTTTTGCCCCGTTATCTTTACAAAAAAGTTGCGTTTTTGACCCCTTTTTTGGGACACGTGGTGGCTTCTCAGTATAGTTGGGAAAATTAAGGGGTCAAAATTGCCTTGTTTTTGTCAGGGGGCCAAAATTGCTATGTTGGTAAACATAAGGGGCCAAAAATACATTTAAACCTAAAATGTATGCGATATATGGATATTATTATGTTTTGGTAAAAAGAAAAAAGGAAATGAATGTAATTACGAAAAAAATGGAATTCTTTTTACAAAAATTCATTTTAAAAAAATATAATCCATGTATATCCATAAATAATCGCAGGTACCTCAAAATTCATTGATTATCCGTATGGCAGATATCAACAGAAATATGAGATAGACATGAGGATCACCTTTATCCAAGAGAAAGGACACTGATATTATATTATCTATGTTTATGATACTTATTTACATTCTTACTTCAGCTAGATGGAATCTATGGAAAAAAGTCATAAAAACCATAATTCTGGAATAAATAAATAAATAAGTAAATGGATATTCATATTCTAAAATAATTAGATAATATAATTATGTGCACCAATCGTTTGAATTAAATGATTAGGATTTTTTTTTCCACTTAACTAATGATTTCAAGTTGGAGTCTTAAGGTGTGTTTGGCCCAACTTTTTTGAGGCATAGAAGCTACTTTAAACTTAAAGTTAAAAATATGAGCTTTAGAAATGAAGTTAAAGTTGTTTTTGTAAATGCTACTTTTTATTTCAAAATCTATTTTATGTTCAAGTGTTTGATAATATTTTTATTTAAAATAATTTATTTTAAGAAAGTTCATATTTCAAAAGAAATTACGATAAATAAATGAATATATTTAAAAGAAACAATCATTTTTTTAGGGGAAAATGAACAATTTTTTTAAAAAATATTATAGATAAAGAGGTGAATAAGATATATAAAAATTCATACATTATGATTTTAAGTAATTTTTGAAGATATTTCATAAACGATTACCTCACTTATGATTTTTTTTTTTGGTGAAAATGCCTTGTTAAGATCTAATAACTATTAAAATATTTAAAAATGAAAGAAAAAATTCCTTATATATATTACCAAACAATATAAAAAAATTAAAATTTAAAAACATATGATTTATTATATTTGAACGTTCAGTAAAATATTTTAGAAAATAGAAATCTTTTTATGATAATGTAAATTATATTAAAAGGCCTAAATTTATGAAAATAGAAATCTTGTTGGAAAGGTAGCACATCAGGCGATCTAACCTTGAAGGAAGCTTTCAAATTTAAATATGGTCCAAGTCAAAACATTCAATGGGCAAAGGAAGCTTGGTGCGCTGACATCCCTCCTTCAAAATCGTTGATGACTTGGAGGCTCATACACAATAAATTACCGACTGATGATAATTTGACGCT
>Ga0315913_1000900_pt1 | contig 29894 bp, 22 predicted proteins | sample MpolsnodulesMG_FD_207736 | JGI IMG/M metagenome (GOLD analysis project Ga0315913, IMG submission 207736) | Medicago polymorpha root nodule microbial communities from Los Angeles, California, United States - small nodules | ecosystem: Host-associated > Plants > Roots > Nodule | place: USA...
ACCATGATGGGGACAAAGTCTAAGCATTTCTTTGAAACGCTCCCACGCATCGTAAAGAGATTCCCCATCTTTTTGAGCGAATTGGTGAGCGGTTTTAGAAAGGGGAAAGAATCGGGTGAGGAATGCTCGCCTCATTTGGTCCCATGAAATGATAGAACCAACTTCCAATGAATGAAACCAAGCATTAGCTCTATCCCTTAAGGAAAAAGGAAATAGGTGCAGCCTTACGGCCTCTTGGTTTGCGTTCAAGGTTCCACTATGTCTTAAAAAAGTAGAAATATGAAAATTTGGATCCTCAGTGGGTGATCCGAAAAATTGATTTTCCTGCACTAAGTAAATAAGTGCAGGTTTTATTTCAAAATTGTTACCCTCAACCGTTGGGTACACAATAATAGCATGTGGCTCTTCCGTAGAAGGGGTTGCATACTCCTTAAGAGTGCGTTCCTCAGCCATATCGTTATTATTCTGTGCTTCTCTTACTCTCTTATGTAAGAATCTTTAGATCTCGGGAACGAATTCACCAAGACTTTTGTTTCTTCGCATAAAAGAATAAGAACCCAAGAAGTTAACGGTAAAAATAAAGAAAGAAAAAGAAGAAGAAAAAGAAAGAAAAAGAAAAAGTTTTTTTTTTCTTTTCAGTCTAACCGTTATATAAAAAAAATTAATTAAATTACAATAACTGCCCGGCAACGGTGCCAAAAACTTGATGAGAAAAACCGCAAGTGTACGGTTTTACCGAAGTAGTAAAAAGAGAGTATCGTTCCAACAGGGAGTTGTTCAATTTAATTAACTTTTAAGAGATGATTAGAAGAAAGTTTGATTATAGAGATTGAGTTTTTAAAGGTTTAAAACAATAATAATAAAAAGCACCTTGGGACTATTGGTTCATCGTAATGACGAATCCTTCACAAACAAACCCTAAACCAAAACTTTATATTCGACCTACTTTCTAAAGACAAGTTTCTCTTTAGCGTATCAAAGCCTCTTTCGAGGTGCAGTGAGTGTGTTCCTCTAGCAACCACGCCTATTCTCATGGTTGATTGCTATTGGAATCCTTGAAGAACGAAACTTTATATGTCTCAAGGTTTGCTGGACTATTCTCATGTTTCGCAACCCTTGTCTAAATTCACTTGTTCCAATATCAAAGCTCGGCTGTCGCTTTATGAATTGATATTTGAGATGGTGAATTAACAAATACTAACCCTCCGCCGTCGCTTTATGAGTTTGGTATTTGTTAATTCATTATAAAAACGGTGAATTAGATTAGAAAGTAGATTTATATAAAATTAAGGTTTATGACTCGATTTGATTAGGATTATGTCATTAGACTTATCCAACAATCCCAAGACAAGAAGAGTCTACTCACTAACGTTCCTTGTAGACATGGAAGAGAAGAAAAAGAAGAAGAACATAAAATAAAGGTGAACTTTTATTCAAAGAAACAATTGTCACATATTATTTACAAGAACGAAGGATGAATTTTTGTGATAGCTAGCTACTCTATTTATAGTTTACAATGATTTAAGCCCTAAGAAATATAACAATAGAGTGTTCCACAAGAAACCACGGGCTTTTAGGTCAGAAGTAAACTAATAGGTAGCTTGTCCATGAAGCAGAAGCAGCAAAAGTGGATCCTGAAGGTTGGCACGGCCGTGCTGTTGGTGGCACGGGCCGTGCCAAGTCTCTGGCTTGGGGAGTGACATATTTTTGTCCCATATTTTGTATTTTCATCCCGAATCAGCTCCTAATCCTCTTTCTTTTACTTCAAGACTAAATCTTTATATATTTGTTCCTGAAATATAATAACTTGCAATTGAAGTAAAATAATTCTAAAAGGAAATAATATTTAAATAAAACGAAATCAAATCTAAATAAAATAGACTTAAATAATATATTAAAAACACTAATTTATTGACTCATCTTGTTTCTCTCTCTACAAATCTCTCTAAAAGATAGTGTTATGCCACCTCAAACCCTTATCTCCAACCCATAAGTGCCACATCAACGTTCATGTGTGAGAGTTAACGTTTTTTACTTAAAGTGTGACGGAATGGATTTAAACGATGGACGGAGGTAAATTAAAGGACCAAAATGGGTCTAAAATTAATTTGGGGATCAAAACGAAATTTCATAATTATTTAAGGAATCAGTTATATAATTAAGCCTTTTGTTTTTTCTTTTCATTTTTAGTTGCTTAACTATTTCCGGGGCACAGGTTAAGCGTACCTTTTTATTTTTTTATTTTTATTTTTTTATAAATATAACTAAAGAATATAGTGCTCTTTCTTGGTTTTGACTTTTTTTTTTTAGGAAATTGATTTTGACTATTTGATCATTTGTTTGTTGGAGCCACGTTTTTTCATAAGAAAGAGTGACAGTGAGAAAACATAATCTGATATATAGAATCGTCATCTTCCTTGTAGATAATTTAAATGCCACTGAAACAAAAATACAAGAACGACAAGTTTTCAGCTGTTCTGATGAAGCAAAATGCAGAATACACTAACAATCTGCAATTCTATAGTCAATACTATATGATTATCCTACTGCACATTTCTATACATTGGTAAGTAGTATAGGCAACATCAACCTTTTTTTTTATGGTAATTTTTTTTCTTTTTTTGTGGTTGCCAGGGTTCGAATCCTAGACCTTGCATATTTTATGCATTGTCCCTATCAACTGAGTTAAGCTTACGAGGACTTTTTATAGTAATTTTATGACAATGACTGAACACACTTTCTAATTAATACCTTAGTTACACAACAAAAAAATTATATGAAGAATAGCATTGTTACAATATACATTAGCAGTTATTTGTACCCAACAATTGGAATGTTATAGAAGATGGTGTGGTGTACTTACATTACAAATCAACAAGGCATATATATTAACGCAAAGTGCGGAAAAAATATGAACAAAATTTTAGAGCACAGTACATTATTGTTGTTTGTTTGTACATTTGGTGAAAACCACTCATGAAGAATACACAAATTTTTACCTACCCTCTCTAAGAGTGTCATGAAGGATGGCTTTAGAAGGATCATTTGGTGAAAGAATCTCTGCACCACCAACTATGCTTGTACTTGCTGTTGAATTGTAATTACTTGTATCTAGTCCCTTCGCTGAAACGTCAGTCATGATGCTGCTAACGTCGTCAAATTTCCAGTCAGTCAAGTATCCAGGCCTTGATGTTACAGTGCCCACTTCAATATCTCCTGAAAGCATTGCTACTACACGTGACATCGATGGCCGTAAAGTTGGTGATGTCTGAGTGCACAAAAGTGCAATTCCCACAAGGCGTTGGACTTCTTCCTCGTTGAATTCTGATAGTCTAGGATCTATCAGTTCATTTATAGAGTTCCTTTCATGAAGCTGCCAAGCCTAAGCAAAGCAAAAATAACATTAAGCTATGTCTGAAAGCGATAAACAAGAGAAAACACAGGCTAAATCAGTTCTTAGACAGAATCATAGCATATCTTTGGATATTGAAACGTGTGACTAAGAATCTTATGTTTGAAGAAAAGATTGTATGGAGTTCATAGACAAAGTAAGGTAGTTACAACATGTGGCAAAGAGCAGCATGCATACCCATTCTAGAAGATACATCTTCTCTCCTTCCAACGTTGAATCAGAATTTGGCCTCCCACTAACTAACTCCAGAGCCACAACACCAAAGGAAAAAACATCCGCTTTCTCTGTAAGGTGTCCGCGCATGGCATACTCCGGTGCAAGATATCCACTTCATCATGAGTTTTACAGCACATTGACAATTCAGTATAATTTGAAACAAAATATATGCAAATCAAATCAAATATTGATAAAATCATGAAACTACAAGATGAGCAAGTGTTAATAACTTACATTGTTCCAGCAACACGGGTGCTTATATGGGTTTTTTTATCATCATATAATTTAGCCAATCCAAAGTCAGATATTTTCGGGACAAGCTCAGAATCGAGTAGAATATTACTAGCCTTCACATCACGATGTACAATCCGGAGCCGCGACTCCTCATGCAAATATGTCAAACCTCTTGCAACACCCATACATATATCATAGCGGGTTGACCAATTTAGGAATAAAACATTTCCTGCTCAAACAAGACAACAATGTCCTTAATTATAATCAAGAGAAAAGAAAAAGCAAATAAGCATCAATACATAAAAGAAAACACAGACATGGAAGAAAATTATCGTATTCTCATACCAAACAATGCTTGATCAAGACTCTTATTTTCTAAATACTCGTAGACAAGTAGTCTTTTACTCCCTTCAATACAACATCCGTATAATTTGACAAGATTACGGTGTTGCACAGCAGATATAGTAGCAATCTCAGCTACGAATTGACTCTTTCCTTGATGGGATCCTATAGATAATTGTTTCACAGCAACGTCTCTTCCATCGTTAAGTATCCCCTGCGAGAACAAAAAGGAAAAAAAAAAACTAATTCCATAAATAAACAAATTAAGTTTGGTATTAGGCTAAAGTGTTTCATATATATTAAAAGTTAAAATAAGAGTTCACAACCAAAATACAACTACTATCAATGGCAGAGCAAATTCTTGGAGGTTGGGAGAAGCTTTAGAAAGTATATCGTTATTAGTTAAGAACAATATTATAAATAAAAGATAATTACTTGTAATCAGTTAAATTTAACACTCAACAATTAACTTCTGTGAGCTAGAATTATAATCATCCAAAAATTAAAAGTAATCCTAAAGATGGTAATTATCAGGAGTATTATTTTTTTGAAGAAGTATTGATAATGATATCATGTAGTAGCATGTTATCATAATATCTTATACAGAGACAGTAAGATATTCACCTTATAAACAGGTCCAAAACCTCCCTCTCCAAGTTTATTGTCACGATTGAAGTCACTTGTAGCATTTTTCAACTCAGAATAGCTGAAAGTGTTTGGCATTGTATCAATGCCTAAAAGGTCTGCAAAAATTAAACACAAACATAGTTTAGAATGATATGGACTAAGAAACCAAGCAGTAGAGAAAAGCGCGCGCACACAGACACACACCCACGCGCACACACGTGTCCCCGTGCACACAAACATATATTTGTGTGTGTGTGTGTGTGTCATTTATAATGTAGAGTACAATCATTTCTTCCCGCTACAAACACCTATACATATATATTGTGTGCTACAATTGAAAATTTAACTTGTTATTAGACAAAAACATATATATGGCATCTTCCCTAGATCTAAAAAAGTTCAGCATGCAAACTTATACTGTACTGCTTATAATCGAAGAAGACAATTTAATTAACCAAGCAACAAAACTATACAATATATTGATAAAGTTTCATTACCTTCATCATCATCGTAGAGTTTTCTTCTCCGGTTGATGTAGAAAATGGCAAAAACTGCTAGAAAGCATACAGCTCCAACACCAACAACAATTCCTACGATTAGACCTGCTCTATTCGTTTTACTGCTCGGAGGTTTGTTACTGACAGTAGGTATGAAATCTATACAAAATTGAATGACAAAGTTTTATAATAATTTCATAGAAAATATTATATGTTGTGACAAGTATATTTGAGGTGTATAATCTTTTTTGAAGTTTTACCTGGGGTAGCACTGATGGCTTGAATCAAGGGTCCATAAGTACCTTGGCCAGGTATGCAACAAGTTCCTTTTCCCGCCCAAAAAAGATGGACCTCGACATAATTTTCTTTAACTTCAAACCTAAATTGTCTTTGAACAGCTCTGTAGGAGACACCTCCAGCTTCTTTTTGTATGTCAAAATCCTTCAAAACACGAGTCCCCTGAAATTTAACACCGACAATGTGAGGATTCCCTTAGCCACATAAGGACTTCATTGAGTATATCTCTAGTCATTGTGAGATTTCAACAACAAAAATACCTGGATATAAATGTCAAAGACCCGTCTCCCGAGGCTTTTCCATGTGGTGGAATCCAGAATAGCTGTTTCCGCAAATTGGAGGGTTATGTTGTAAAAACCATTTTCCAATCCCAAACCGTAATATCTTAATGATGATGCAGAGAGCCGAGCAAATTGAAAAAGCTCTGAGTTCACAGTACCAGTGAACTGATTCGAAACAAAACTTTTGAACAGAGGATTGCTGATCCCGGTAAATGTTCCAACATTACTAACAGCCCATCTATTTGTATCAGTGACAAAGTAAGTAGCAGGACCAAGTGTCTCATTGTCCGTTTCATACACAATTCCATCTGTAGTTCTAATTTGGGGACCACCACACTTGATCGCAAAGTCAGAATCTGCACAACAGATTATAGATTTATTAATGGTCGAAAATGTGTTTTAATTCATAAAATTAACTTTAGCTAAAGCCTTAAAAAAATTCCAGTCACATTTAGTACATAGAAAGTAGACCTGATTCCAATAAAAGTTGTTTGAATTTGTTTTCGAAGTTTAAGTATATTTAGACAAGACAAATAAATGTAAGCTCTTTGTATCAGTTTATGCATTTTTCTGTATTTCTGTTTGTTGAGCAGTAATTTTTCCTCTTTCCTCCTCGAATTCAATCTTATTTTTAGTATGACAACAGTTGCTAACTTAATTCTAGCATACATGACTAAGCATAGTTGTGTACAAATAGACACAACAAGTATAGAAAAACAATTATAGGCAAATGATTTGCTAAGGAATAATAATAATAGTATCAATAACAATTTTCATCGTCATGATTCTAACTATTGATTTGAGATTATCCTTTCATCTTCATTTCATTGTCTCACAAGAAAAACAAGCTTATAATCAAACTTACATCTTGCAGCACCACGATTGCATGGAAAATTTTTCTGAAGACAGTTGAGCCCAGTAGGTAAACCACTGCAAAACAAAATTATGTGTCAGACCATAAAATTCATATGGCTTTGACCAAATTGATAATTAAATCATAAGAAAATATCAACTATTTTTTGGATACAGTTTTTGGTCAAAATGAAGAATAATCAGTACATGGTATAATTAACGTTGTTGGTAAAAGTTGATGCCTGAGTTGAATTTTCCAAGTAGAAAAAAATAAATGAAAATCTAATTTATAAGTATTTCACTGCAAACGGATTTTAGATCTCAAATTATTACATTCAATTCCCAGAAATTATACATTCTACATAAAAAAATGATGACATACCAAGTTGTTAACCAGAGTTTACATCTTTGGTTGGACTAACCAAATTGTAAAATGCAGTACAAGTTGAGGTAGCAAACTATTGTAACAGTAGTTCTTCACTAACAGTGATAAATTTTCATATGAATTTTGTAAAATAATTGTGAATGAAGTAGTTATAAAGATTAATGAATTGGATCGAAATATGGTTTATGATAGACCATTATGGCGTAATTTGATCCATGTAGCCGACCCTACTTAGTGGGATAAGGCTTGGTTATTGTTGTTTTTGTGGTTATTGTCTAAAATACAATTAAGATAAAATCTGTGGCTCCATAGCTAGGGCATAAGCCTAGGCTCAAAAACTAAGATCCAGGACCTCTAATTTGAACAACATTTTAAAGTGTAAAATGAGTGATGTCAAAAATCGATGTACAAATCAATAGTTGATACTATGTGCACAATTACAGCAAATCATAGTTACATATACTATGTTACATTTTCAGGAAAGATTGTAAAAATCAAAAGAAATGAATGACTGAAAATGTGAGTGACAAAATCGTGGAAAGATAAAAAATGTTGGCTACTAAGTGCCTATAAATAAGAGTAAACTCAAAAATGTTAAAAGAGTTATTGAAACAGTCAGCATTGTATAATCTGTATAATTATTACCTGCTATTTGAATTTTCTATTGTCAAGTTGTTGGCTACTAAGTTCCTGCATATCATGCCAAAAAAATATCACAATAGTTTCACACACAAAAATGATAAAAGAAAGCATAAACAGATTAAGAGAAAAAAACTAATTACAGAATAAAAGATGTAGGGTAAAACTTTAGTCAAGTTATTATCTAATTTATAAACTAGTTGACTGGTAAAAAGAAGAGAGACATTCATAATCTTATTGTTTGAGTGAAAAGAACTAACAGAATGAGAGTTACTTTTGAAAATTAGATCATTGTATTAGACCATGAAACTTACAATTGTAAATTTTGTTCGTTTATCCAAGAGGGGAAGCTTCCTGATAGATCATTGTATGACAAGTCGCTGCAAATATATTGAGTCAAATGAATTGAAGGACAGAAAATGAAGTTTGAAAATTTAAAATTTAAATCAATATGTTGCAATTGATACATTTCACGTACACGTAAATTAGGCCTCTTATAGAATACAAATAAATTAGGCCTACTCACATGTTTTTAAGAGATGATCTTTTCTGTTGAGGGAGACTACCACTAAGTGTGTTATTTCCAAGAAACCTGGAAACATATAAAACCAAAACATCATTTATGCCACATATCATAGCATATCACCAAATCAATATATAACTACTTAGGAAATGGAATATTACAAGGAAGAGAGTGAACTCAAATTGAAAATTGATGCAGGAATTTGTCCTGAGATGTTGTTGAAACTCAAGTCCCTGCAAGAACAAGCATAACTATAAAATCATCCCACTTTGAGATAAAACACAGATATAGTAACAGATAATTATTGGCATCACAATATCATATGCAAAAGGAAAATACTGAAACTGAAAAATATAAATTAATGTTAAAATTGGAGTTTTTGCCGATCCAATTATGAGTATATGTTAAACTCTGAATTGAAACGACTTGGCTTAAAAATTTCCCATATATTTGTTTTGAAAATGTTGATGCTGTGGAAAAGCACAGAGCATGTTCTAAAGTGAAATAGAACATTCTGTGAAAAAGAAACAGAACTTGTTCTAAAGTAAAACACATTTTACCTAATGGTTTCAAATGCATCTAAATTCAAACAAAGAAGTTATACTCACAGAAGGGTCAAATTTTGAAGTTCTCCTATGGCGGAAGGAAATGAACTAGAAATATTGTTATTCCTCAATTCTCTGCAGCAATCACAACCGAATGATTAGATTATTTTTGCAAAAAAAACACAACTAAAGATTTATTTTTGCTTGGGAAAGTTTAACCATTATAATCAGTAGAGATGCATCCTTACAAGATAGTCATAGACTTCATATTCCTTACAAATTCCAATGATGAGCTCCTATTAGATAGACCACTTATTCTCCTACATTATTGTACATATGATATATTAGGTTTCATGAATCAACATCAACCATACAAGAAACTAGTGACAAAACTTACAGCTCTGTCAAAGAAGTCAAATTGGATAATGATGAGGGTATTGGACCTTCAAATGAATTACCCTGAAACCTCCTACGAAAACATACATCAATTACAGAAACTGTTAGTACATACTTCTGGTACAAGATATGGAAAATGAATTAACCAATAAGATTGTCTTACAAGGATTGAAGCTTAGACCAATTTCCTATGAAGTCAGGTATTCTTCCTGTAAGTTCTGTGTCTGAAGCCCATCTGAAATTAGCAGAAAACCCATATTTACCATAGAAGTTCTAGTTTTTAAATTTATTATCATGAGGTAGAAGGGATAGGCAGTATCTTACACTGTCACCATATTCGTAAGGCTTGCAAATGTGGGTGGAATTGGACCACTGATTCCAGAACTATCCATGTAGCTGCAAGAAAATATTCTTTGAAATTAATACCCATTGTATTCACCAAATGATATAAACATATGTAATAGAATGGAATTTGAATAAAAACAGTTGATACTTTGCACCATCTAGATATAAGTTATATGGATGCATGTGAAGTGGAACTCTAACATTGTAATCTTTAACCCGGCTCTGATACCATGTTAAATGGGCTAGGATCTCACTCATAAAATCTAGCTTATAAGAGGAGGGTGGCCAAACATGGGAACCTTGGCAATGTGGGACTCATACAATTTCAATTGAGAAAGAATTCAAACAATTGTAGCATCACTTTTACAAATGGAAAATGACAAAACTTCAAACTTCATTAAGAAAACAGTACATATGGAAGTTAAGACTGAGTACTTACAGTTGTTCTAGTTTTACCAGCTTCCCAAGTTCAGATGGCAAAGATCCTGAGAAGTTATTGGACCCAAAACCCCTGCAAATTTAGAGGATAACAAATCTGAATTGTCGTACAAAATATATTTTGAAAGCACAATGTGTATTCAAAAGAAAAATTAGTAGACTAAAAGTCAATCAAAATCGACTCTTAAGTAATATTATGTATGATCTCATCACTGATCTAGTCAAACAAATATCAATTGTCATAAGAATTATAAAAGTTGAGGTGCCAAAATTAGCTTTTGCCATAAAAATGAGAATGTGACCCGAAATCATCTCTCTAAGATATATTCTCGGTAACCATCATTACAAAAGAAGCAAATTTTAGATAACATACAATACTATCAACTCTGTAAGATCTCCCAGTTCCTTTGGAAGCTCTCCTGACAAAGCATTTATGCCAATGGACCTAAATCGATTAAACAATAACATTAGAAAATTACATTTCCTAACAGTAACTATACATAATGTTATGAACATGAGTCAATAGCTTTACATGTATTGCATACGAGTCAGATTTCCAATTGCCGGAGGTAGAGACCCCGTCAAGTAATTTTGGCCAAGGTTCCTGTTAGCAAATTAATGAAACTTAGCATAGCAAAAAATATGGTAGGTTCATTTTAATCAACATACATACATATGAAAATAACAAACGAATTCTCAGAATCTCAACATAATATTAATCATTTTAATCCTATTGCTCATAATTCGTCGAAATGTATGCACTTCTGTGACACTAGAAACTGAGTCTATATAATTGGACAAAATCACGCAATTAGGGAGACTGTGACCATCCAGATCACAAGAAAATTTGATATCTTAATCATTTGATCTCGATCAGACGGTCATAGTCTCCATAACTACATCATTTGATCTCGAGTACAATGGATTGAGGAAAACATACAAATTGGTGAGGCGAGTAAGAGTCCATAGCTCAGGTGGAATTTCACTAATCACATCCAATGCATAAACTTTCCTGTTACGTTCGAAAGAGATTATATTAGAAAAGGAAAATAAAAGAAACGAAAACAAGTTGAGAGAAAGGGGTTATAGTTATACAATGCAGTGATGCGGCATGTAGTTTTGTTGTTAAAGGAACAATCACATTTGATGAATGGGTTGAAATTGGTGTCATCAATGGTTGTACTGCTATCAATGGCTCTTCCACTGCATATTTCGCCACTTATGTTCCATTGAGTTTGGTCTGCTGATTTTCCCCATTTGCTAAAGATTGAGTGTACAACTCTTGCTGCATTCACATCACAACTTCATTCATATTTCAAAGGTAGTAATTCAAATTCAAATCTCCTATCTCCTATCTCCATTCATTTTAACATACCTAAAAAAATTTTCTTAAAAGAATACCATTCAAATGATTTTTTTATGAAGGGTGATGTTAACTTGTGTCCTTAGGACACATGTTAAACATTACATTTTTGCCATTAATAGTAAGTATTAATTGAAAAAAATGAATATTAAACTTTTTAAGTAATAAATTAACACAATTTCCGATACAAATTTTTTTATTTGTGGAATCCTTAACATGTGCCCTTAGGGCACAAATTAACATTTCCCTTTCTTAAAGCAAGCCATTCCATATGATAAATTCACATTTGAAATTTGCATTTAAATCACAATAAAATAAAATAAAATCACCTTACAATTTGCACTGACATCTACGATTTGCAAATCTTAAAAAAAAATTAACTGTAACTTTGCATTGGAACTTGAACATTTTCTATTAAATATATAATTTTTTTTTAAATAATTCTTGGTTTTCAATAAAAACTTGCTACATTTAACTTCTTTAACATATGAAATATTGCACATGTTAGACAAACCATTTGCATATCAATCACCCAATAAGTAGTTTTCGTACTCTACCATTTTGTACCACTCACTGAATATTTTGATTTATGATTCTCTTACTAAATTATTGCTTCTTTTTTTTTTATTTTTAAAATGGGTACCAACTATGATTCTCTTATTGAAAATAACGACAACAAAAGCAAATGGTGTTTTTTTTGCTAGAATTGCCAGACTATAAATCAACTGATTCCAAGAGCTCTGCAAAACCATCGACCATCCATTTGATTTTAATGGATAACTATGTGACTATTAGGCTGTCGTCATTTATAAAATATCAGTATGTTATATGAATATATTTTTTATTTATGTTCACATGTAGGGTCACAAAATTCATGCAATGGTTGGAAGCGACTTTTTAACAAGTTCATACTTTCTTTGAAAGAAGTGGTTGCCTATATCATGTATAATTTTCGATTCAGTATCAACGAAATACAAGAAGTCATAACAACATCGCTTAGATATTGTCTCAATTTTACAAATAAGACTAAGAGCAAACCAGTTGATCATGAAATTGTGTCATATAATAAATAATAAACTAGACAAATATTTGTTATTGATACATAAGTAATAACAAGAGGTAAATATTTAACTCCGATAAAAATAAAAATAAAACACAAGACAAACATTCGTTACTACTACTTTAAAAAAATACAAGACAAATATTCATAATTTATAAATATTAAAAAAAAACAAATATTTGTCTCTTATACATAAATAAATAATTAAAATTGTCATAGATAAATAAAAAATACATGTGTAATATTTATCCATAATACACAAAAACAGACAGGGGGAAAACATATATATCAGTAAAAAGAAAAACATGAGACAATTATTTGTAATTGATACATAAAAAAGTAAAAAACACAGGAAAAATATTTATCAATAATCAATATTAAAATAATATGACACAACTATTAATGATTAAATCATAAAAACACGGGAAAAATGTTTGTCATTGAAAAATATTATTATTAATATTTTAAACAAAAGTAATGCATGATGAATTTTCCAAATTCATTAACCAAAAAAAGAGAAATACAAAAAAAAGAAAAGAAAATGCTAAGTCAATGTTGGATAACCTAGGTTATGTATTCTAGGTTAGTGCTATCAAGGAGGGAAGGGAATCAAACAAAAAAGAAAATGCTAGGTCAATGTTAGTTAACCTATTTGCACATGAGTTCACTTCTTTATCAATTGATTGATGAATATTAAGAAAACACTAGACAAATATTAAAAAACACGGGAGTAATATTTGTAACTAATAAAAATGCATGGGACATTTATGTAGTAAAGTTTTTTTATGAGAATTTTATCCCTGATAAATATATAAAATTAATGGATAAACATTTGTCATTATAGCGGCACTTAAAAAAAATCATTATAAATATAAAAAAATAGGGCAAATAAATGTCATGATAAAAATAAAAAAGACATTGTTAAATTATTAGTCATTGTTACATAAAATAAAAGTACGAAAGAAATATTTGTCATTGATAAATCTAAAAAATAAATAAACGATGGGCCATGTGAGAAGGGGGTGGGAAAAGAAACGGTCCACAAGTAAAAGGGGCTAAATGCTATTAATTGAGGCCGAAACAAGTGCTTTAAGGATTTTACACTTGTAAAATTGCTTTTCTGACTTCCAAAAGTTTATAATAACATATGGAAATGTCTAAAATACCTCAAGCGATAGTTAAAACTATCGCTGACTTATAACTAGAAAACCGATGGTAGTCTGGTTTTTTGGTCATTTTCATGTGTTATCAGGAACTTCTGGGAGTCAGAAAAGCAACCATCTTACACTTGAATTGTTAATCTTCTGTCAAAGATCTTTTCCTTTAGGCCTTGGTTGTTTTTTTAGCTTTCATTTAGTGGCTTCATTTTAGTTGGGGGATTGGTATATCTTTGATGGATTTGGATTTCCTACTGTAGAAAAAGCATATTGTTTCACGCTGTAACAAATCACAGCCGTTGAAATCAGATCGAATGTTCCAAATTTCATACAAGTTTAACACAGGTGAATTATCTCAGCCATTGATTTAAATTGAACGGCCCTGATTTGACAGCGTCTTACTGTAATAGCAGGAAATCCAAATCCATCTTTGATAGTTCCCATTGTGTCTCTTGCGTATTAGTATTTATTTGTAATGAGAGTGTAATATTTGAGATAATCCTCCAAAGCTTCATTTGTACTTGATTTCTGGTTTTAACCGTTTTATTGGTTATACCGTCTTATTAATGAAATCTCATCTATTTCGATAAAAAAACCCCGAAATTACCTTAATACACCTTCGGTGGCAGTTAACTGCCGATGTGGGTATTAAGGTAATTTTGAAGTGTTAAAGAGCAATTCTTGAAGTGAAAAGAGTAAAATCTGTATTTTTTAAAAAAAGGCCAATATAACATCAACTTGCTTATGTTACTTGAGCCGAGCCCTGTGGAAAAACTACGAATAAAACAGTTTTCAAATAAGAAAATCGAACAGTAATTAACTGTTGTTGAAGGTAATTTGTACTTGATTTCTGGTTTCAACGACAGTTAATTACTGTTCGATTCTTTCGCAGCGGCTGCTGTTCCACAACTATATTAACATATGAAGAAGAAAAAAACTCCAACGGTACTTAGGAAGTGCCGTGGACCATAAAATTTGATATTGCCTATTGGTCTTTCACTAACTTTCCACCCAACACAAACCAAGTTGTTGCCTCTTGTTCATGATGGGTCCCATTATAAAATTTTGATATTTGAGACTTGCTTGGTTGACTTTAGCCCCACCATCCTTCACATGTTTTTAACTTGGCTTGCTGTTATTGACGTTACAACACTTTGCCTCTCATTCCCCTTATTTTATAGCCACCATCAGAGGAAAACATGCCAAGCCAATTATAATTATCAAATTTCATTTTTCACGGCATTTTAGTACCGTTGCAGTTTTTTTCTATGCACATGTAGTTACATATATTTGGAACGGCAGTTAACTGGAACTACGAAAGAGTTGGATGAAAGTTAACTGTCGTTGGGGGTATTTGAGTAATTTTATGGTGTTTTTAAGCAAATTATAAAATGTAAAAACAATTTTTTTTCCAAATAATAAACATATATAAAGTCAACCATAGACTCTTATTGGTGTTAGATAGCTACAACTTATATAAGTACAATTGAAAACTTTAAAAATGAAAACAATAAAACATACATAAGATAAGATGCTATCATCAATAATACGAAACTGAAATGAGAAAAGAATATTCTCTTCTACAAATAAAATAAAATAAAAATACCATACAGTGAGAGGGAAAAGAGGATATAACTAATGAAAAACAAAATAAAAGAGAATCATAAGTTTAAGATAAGATGTGATTAACATGCTAAAATGAAAAAGAAAAAATGAGATTAAAAATAGGAAGCTAAGTAAAAGAAAATATGGAGGAAAAAAAGTTAAACTCCTAATTCTATTTTAGAATGGTCTAATTAAAAAAAAATTATATATATATAAGCACTCAGGATTTTATATACTAATAACAGCTTTTTTATAATCTATCTATAAATCAAGAGCTTCACTAAATAATTCCCTACAAAACTGATATTAAGAAAGTTCAGGGACTTTCCCACTTCCACAAACAAGTGAATATATGTGTAACCAAAAAAACAAGTTGATATGGAAAGATAAAGTGTTGTTATGAAAAATTATATATGAAGGAAATCACTAACCTTCAGAAGGATCTGTAGTAGCGTTTGCAGTTTGAGCTTTTGCAAAGTTAAGCAAACAGATGAAGACACAAAGAACAATACCAAGTGAAGAACCCAAAATACACTGTCTCATGGTGAACCTTCAAATAATAATCTTTCTATTTTGTAAACAATCCTAAAGAAAGGACCATGAGATTTTGAAGGTTAAATACTAATTGCAGATCCAAAGTTGGCGTCTCTGACTAGTAACTTCATTCATATATAATATAAGTAATAATAATGATTACAAAATATACGATGGTCTTCCTCATATATAAATAGTGCGATGTTTTTTTTTTTCTTTTTCTAATATAAGGTTTAAGTGTTGCGGGAGCATAATTCAGTTGACAGAGACATGCATATTATATGCAGAGGTCGATGTTCGAACGTCAGACCCCTCACTTATTCACCTTGAAAAAGGTGAATTCTAGCCACTAAGCTACTTGACAATTTTTTTTTTTAAGTAGATTCAACATATTCATCAAAAATAAGTTGGAGTTTAAAACTCAAAAAATGTATATAGAAGTAGTTAGAAATCGTCCACATAAAAGCTAATCACATCAATAATTGAAGTTGAGCTTTTGCGATGAATCAATTCGTTACCAATTGAGTAGCATGGTGTCATCATGGTCTTTGATATTGATTTTAATTAATTAATTAATAATTATAATAAGCATGGTGAAAAGTTTACGTTGATTTTTGTGTAAAAAAAAGAGTTTACGTTGATTTTAATTTGGCACACGACCGTATATTTAGGACCTTGTCAAAAAATATCCACCAGACCTTTTCAATGTAAATTTGGCTTTATTTGAAGCGTCCTTTTATTTAAGTTGGTTGAGACATTTTCATATTGCAAGTTGGGAAAGTGGTATGTGTATAAAACCGTACATTAATAAGTGGATTACCCCACCAATTAGGCTAATCAACTCTGTATTTGTTTTTTTTTAATTGAATGATATTCAGATTCATGAATAACCGCATGTGATCACATTTGTTAGTTGAAACTAATTTGATCGTAAGACTTTGAATTTATTCTTTGAATATTCACCACCTTCCTCTATTTCAATTTACGCAAAGCCTTGCAATATCATCAAAGAGGGGTTGATGTAGTTAATTAGGATTAGGATGAGTCTCCATAACAAACATATTCAAATGGTCTATATGAATGTTAAAGTTTTCAAACCAATAACCACTCACATTTCCTCCGCACAAGGATGGCTGATTTGTAAATATCGTCTTAACTCTGACAACTTTTTAAATATAGTGAACCAAAATAGGAATGTTTCCATTAAATTTAGAATTGTCAGAAATAATGTCGATCAATATCTGAGTCACTTCTACAATAAGATGAGAAATATCCTCCCTTGATGCCATTTTCAAGTCCAAGTACATATCCCACATCTTAATAGGCATGACAAGCTCCAATCTTTTTAGTTTGACTTTTAATCCATCATCACCCTCTTGTGTCCTGCTCCATCCTATGTAGATAGTAAAATTCAAATGAAGGCATCTATGAAAATGCTCCAAACTGTTGTCTTAAATATTCAAACAAATATTTGGATCAATAAAACAAGATGTCTATGGGAATCTACTTCAAATATAGTTTTCTTGTTCCACTTCATCAAATATTAGCATATTGTCATAAAGTCTGTCATCTGGACGTGCTTGTCCTCATAACCTACTTCATATTAAGGTCATTGAAATCCTAATCTCTATAATAAAAAATAAGCTAATTATAAAATTAGAAGAAACAAGATGAACTCATACTTATGTTGTATTAATATATGGAGTCAAAAAACACCTGAAGAATTGTATCAACTTGTACTTGTAGGAAGTATACCGTGGTGGTATGGTTATAGTCAAGGGTGATGATGTGATTTGTGTTAGTAAAAAGTGATCCTTTTCTCAATGCCTTTGTTATTTCTTTTATAGAGATGGCCTTGGGAGTTTTTTTGGAAGTTGCACGGAGTTCGACGGGTGGGTTAGAGCATAAAGGCGAGTTGGAGCGTAAAGGTGACCCAAGTTGAATCAACTATGTCGCTGACATGCCGAGCATGTGGTCGGCAAAATTATCTCGAACCATCTTGTATTTACTGGCCTTAGACCCAGTCCATTTTTGTAACTTAAGAGACGAATGTGTCCAATATACATAACTTAAGGAACTAAAATGAAATATAAAAAAATTAAGCGAATCATACAATGTCTGTAACTTAAGGTACTAGAATGAACGAAAAAGACGTAAGGGATCAGAGCGAAATCTAAAAATAACTTAAAACCAATGTGTAATTTAACCTAAAAATTATATATAAATTGGATGGAATTTGAAGTTATAGTTAAATTATTAAAAAATAAAATCAAATAATTAAGTTAATTATATTTTAAGGTCTTATCAATGATATGTTATAAAAAAAAAAAATGTCACTTTCGTAAAAATTGAAAACAGAAAATTAATAGGGATCAAAATTCACAGGAAATTTTTAGAAGGACCCAAAGTAGAAGTTGAAATATTAAAATGAGATAGTCATTTAGTCATTGAATGTGTAACGAGAAGTCACAATAACCCTTCAATTCAACAAAATTACAAAATAGTCTCTCATCTCTGAATCTGAAAACTAATTTTCATTAATTCTAGTTGGTTTATATGCATGGAAAACTATTTTGATTAACAGAGTGTACAATCACAAACTATATTAGAATTTCACTACATCGAGAACTAGTGTTCCTACTCATTATACATTCAAAAACGAAAATGATTATTTGTCTTTTTTTTATTCCTAGAAAACTTCCAAGATATAAATTATTGTATATAACACAACAAGAAGTAATGTACTAGGACATTTGGAGTGACAATGAATATCATTATAAATGGTGGTTATCTAGCTAATACGTTATCTACATAAACCAATTCATCCCTGAACCATTTCAAAAGATAGACACTCCCTCAGTTCTGCCAATATTTGGCTCATGTCTGGCCTTTCTGCTGCATTTGGTGAAATGCATGACATGGCAATCTCTACAACTTTTTGTGCTGAAATGATGCTAAAATTACCCTCCAACTTTGGATCAAAAAGTTTCTCAATATCTCCTTCTTCAATTAGAGGAATAACCCATTCAAGTATGTGAATGTTTTGTCCAGCTGCTCTTATTATTGCTTGATGACCAGTGATCAACACAAATAGAATTATTCCAAAGCTGTAGATATCATTTTTTTTATTTGTGTTTCCTGTTCTCTGATATCTATTAAGAAAACAAACAAATGTTGCATCAGAGAGATTGAGAGAAACTATATGCCACAACAAATTATTGAAATCTGGTCTTTTTATTTTTATTTTTATAATGTCATTTCGTACTTACGCAGGATCAACATAACCTAGTGTACCAGCAGGTTGAGTGGATATATGAGAATCAATATCGTTACCAAAAGCTCTACTTAGGCCAAAATCACCTATCTTGGCTTGCATATTCTCGTCGAGTAATATGTTGGTAGGCTTCAAATCTCTATGCATAATAGCTGGTTTACATCCATTATGCAGATATTCCAATCCTGAAAATCTAAGAAATTAGTTCAATGTACAGGGTATAATAAGCAAGAAACATACTAGAAAGTGCACGTTACCATATGCCGCATCAACTGCGATTTTGAGTCTCTCATTCCATTTTAAGACATCTGCATAATCTTCTACATGCAAATGGATAGGTATTAGTCTTGATGTTTTGGATAAACGCTCTTTAAAATGAAAACATAGAAAAAAAAATCTTCCAAGTGGATTAGGTTTTATATATTTGACATAAAATCTACCGATGTGGATTAGGTTTCCTGGCACATCAATAAAAATAAGAAAGAGGAACCAAAAAAATATTTTTTAAATGGGAATCAATTTCGTGAACGGAGAAAAATAAGGAGATCAAAGCTGTAATTAAGCCAGCTAAAGACAAACCAAAATTACCTAACAAGTATTGTTGAACATTTCCATTGCCCATGTATTCATAAATCAAGGCCTTTTTTTCATCTTCATCACAATACCCAATGAGAGAGACCAAATTTCTATGATGAACAATCATTAGAAGTTGCGCCTGCATTTTGAGTTAATATTATCTCTACCGTTAACTATGGAAAATATTGAAGGATTCTTAATGTAAATACTAATATTTGAATAAAATCATGATTGAATACATTGTCTTATGATTAACTTGAATTCAATGACTAACCTCAGATTGAAATTCCTTATAACCTTGCTTTGATGATTTTGAAAGCATTTTTACAGCTACTTGAGTGTTATCATGTAAAATGCCCATGTAAACTTTTCCGAATCCTCCTTCTCCAATAACGGTTTTGAAGTTATCAGTAATATTGAGAATTTCAGTGTAACTGAATGTTTGATGCTTTGATTTCATCCAACACCTTTTCTTAGAATTTGAGCACGTAGCTACTACATTGATAAAGAAAGTTGAATGAAAATAAGCATGGATGTGGACAAAATTTAAACATGAATGTGGATATAGAGATTGCAACAAAACCATTTTTCTGTCATCTAGTAGTAGGTTTCTACCACTAAGAATTTGTTTATGACTTAAACATAGTATTGTAATGATCATTCAATTATTGAAGTACCTTTTTGTGTTCTGAATATCCAACTTCCAAGAAAAATTGAAACCATTACACCTAATGCAATAAGTATTACAAGAAAATCGTTTTTTCCACAGGATTCTGTCATACAAAGATCTGGATTATCATCTACACTGAAAAAAGTCAAAGGTGCCAAAGTATTAGTTATCATATCATTGTTGATATTTGTATAAGACTAACTTTTAGGTTTACTTGATTATATATCTTCTATTTTGTTTGGTGGACAATGGACAACACAAATAAAATAGAAATATAAGTTTACAACAGTACTCTTTATGATATATACTACTCAGAGTAAATTATTAAATTGGTCCCTAAAATTATATCGACCAGACATTTTAGTACTTGAAATGTATAAATAGGCAGAAATATCCTCAAAATTGTAACCTGCATAAGCTGACATGTTAAGTATCTATGTGACCCTCAACATACACACACATGAATGTAAAACTTCTCACTAGATGAAATTGAAGGATTGATTTTTTTGGTTCTTCTTCCTCACCATAACTAAATTTGTAAGCGTAAACAACTTTTTTAGTCTTTAATGTGCGAGAAGTTATCACTATACTCTCTGAGTATATCAATTACAAACGTAGACCTAAATGTGTCTTTTGTTAGTAATTTGATCCTATAATGTTTCGTTAGTTACACTGAGTATAGGTGACCTAGTTTACCTTCTTGAAAAAAAATTGTTTCTTTAGTTAGTTAATACAATCCTTGAATGTGTTTTTAGTCAATTTCATTCTTAAAAATACTTTTTTTTCTTCAAAAACTCATAAAATTATTATCAAAAGATACAATTCGAGATTTGTTTGTAATTTAAATACATTTAAGAATATAGTGACAATCTCCGACAAATTCACGACCACAATGTTTTTTTTTTAATTAATGACAAATATTAGTAGTTAGTTGTTAGATAAATATTCGCTGGATCTAATGTCTTCCACCCAAATCCCACTCTTTTACCGCACTCATACCAACCAAATCCCTTATAGCGGTGAATCTTAAATCCAAATTTGAGAAGGGAGGTGAATCTTAAATCCAAATTTGAGAAGGGAAAATGATGGATAAGGATCTACTTTGGCAAATGGTAGACAAATCACAGAAAATGACTAATTGTAACTTTGAGTATAGAGGAGCATACCTCAATGATAGTGAACCTGTTTTATGTCTCTCAAGGAGTTCCCTTGGTACAAACCCTCTAAGTTTGTTCTTCCCCACATTTCTGCCAACACATTACAAATTAATAATATGACAATTTTTTTTATCTTTTATGCTAATAATCAATGAAATTTGATTTATCGGCATGGGACTTACAAGACTTGTAGTGATAGCAGTGTAATCAGAAAATCAGGTAAGGGACCGTTGAAACTATTGTTTGATAAATCTCTGAAAGGAAAGAATTTAAATGCAGAGTTAAAATTTTGAATCTCCAATAAAGAGAGAATGATAATCTTATCAAATGCATATGGTTTCACCATTTAACAAAATGAGATTTATCCTAAAAATCGTCTCCCCCGCTTGCAAGCGTAATGCATTGTGTATAGTTTAGTTTATATTTATGATTTTGAAAAAGTTAAATTAACAATTTGATAGATAAATATATAACATTTCAATCACAGTTAATATCTTTTAGAAATATTTTATTGCTTCATTAATTTAAAAAAGAAAAATATGGTCTTCCTTCTCTCAAAAAAAAAAATGGTCTTCCCTATATTTCCAGATCCTCCGTCCGAACATACCCGAGGCCGCCCTTAATTTAACATAATGAGATAAGGAACTCACAAGTGTTGTAACATTGTGAGATTTGAGATCCAAGATGATATATGCCCTGTCAATCCACTTGAAGATAAATTCCTGGTTGGTTCCATTTCCATATATACTTTAAGTCAGAGGATGATTGAAGTTATTGAATTATATTTGCATATGGTTTATTTAAGGAATGGTAAACTTACAAAGATGTGATTCTTGGGATGCTATAGCCATCAATACTACAGTTTAGGCCTTCCCACATATAATTCACAGGACCACATGGATCTCCTTGCCAATTTCTAGCCACCCCATAAGCATCCTTGATGTTTGTGATAGCATCAACTAGTATTTGGTATTCGAAAAAAACAGTTCAATAAGGTTTTAAAGACAATTTGCACATAGTTTACTTTACACCACAAATGAAACAAATTTCATATACTACCTCCGTCCTTAAATATAGTATATTGTTGATAAAATCACGAAAATTAAGAAAATTTGCAGTAGTATTTAATTTATTGACTATTAGTATTGTCTTATAAGCTTACCTATAATGAGAGAATTAATTTATACATTCATCATTATACGTTGATGAAAAGAATAATTAACGCAGTTGAAAATAAGAAAATATATAAAGAGGGTCTTATATTAACGGACGGAGGTTGAAGTATGTTTTTCAAATAAACTAAAGGGCCTGCTTACCATCATCCTGTTGAGTTTCTGATTGTGAGAAGACTTTTGCCATATAAATCTCATAGGCATTTAGGATGGGTGGAAGGGTTGAATTTTGTGTCCTAGAAAGAGAAATTTGATACCTTGTGGCTCCAGTCAAAGGTGTTGCACCATAAATGGTTCTTACTTCCAAAAACTCATTAAAGTGTCCTTTCAAAACCTCGTCATTAATTGTGATATTTGAGTCTCTAGTTTCATTTCCAGCCAGTTTCTCAACCTCATTAAAGTGCAAAAAGTAGTGGAATTGGTCATTTACATTATCTGCATGCCAATGAAATTCTAATGGAGCACTGGCATTTACCGGTGTAACAGCAGTGCTCATCACAATTGCTGGTAGTTCATAAATATTCGGAATTGGTAGAATTACATTCTTAACGGAGGTGTTTAATTGTCTACAAACACTTGGTAATTTACAAGGTATCCACTTGCGGTCATAAACATCCTTTCTGTACCTAATGTTTGTACATGGCCAAAAAAATATAGTTAGATATATCCAATGCTTTTCAACTGGGTATTGAACAAATTATAGAAACGTATAAACGTGCAAAACTCCGTAGCCTATTGCTCCTTTAGGCTTTTGTTGCCTAAGTGAAAAATGGTGCTGTGATAATTAGTGTACTGCTAGATGATTCCATGCAATGTATTCTAGTTAATTACCTGTATATGTCTGTCGTGGAACCTAAATTGCATCGCTGGAAGAGTGATAATACTGATTTAGGTTCGTATGTGCTATAAGCTGTATTGTTCATAGCCCTCAATTCTATGGCTGAAATGAATGGAGTCCCTTTGCCTGTGTTAACAAGACATGGTTGTATGTAATCTACTGATGGAGTGTAAATGATCTCCTTGATTGTGATGCGTGATGCATTGGAGAACAACTTCACTGTATCCCACACATTAGCTCCAAAATGAAGATCAAATTGTGGTGGTTCATCAAGATTATCATAGTTTCCATAATAGAAAGAAGCTCTTATTAAATATTTAGTTCCACTTGTTACATTTATTTTGTAACAGTTTCTCACTCCACTTGGAAAGCTCCTTACATTCTCTAGTTCCTGTCGAGAAAACTCTTTCGTAGGTTGTATGCTCTTACTTACACCTTTATCGACGATGAATTTGGCATCTGAAATGTAACTTATGCCTGTCTCAAACGAAGAATAGCTCGCATCTTCAGGTCGCCCACAATCTAAGCTAATGAATCCTGATACATATAAATTTAGGAACAAATTAAGATAAATTCAGCTACAAAAATAATTACTAGTAACAATATGTGACATGAAGTAGGTATAGAAAAATTCGAAAACAAACCTGATTGATCCTGAGCTTGTATCAAAACGAAAATAGAAAGGACACCAGACAATACAGAAAGAAAATGGGGTAACATTATCATCATTCTTGTTCTTGTATAAATGCTAATACAAGGAAGCATTTATACTGTTAGAGAATCCATTCCACTTCAATTTGCATACGTAAAAAGCTGTCAAATTTTCTATTTTTTAAATATTTATTTTAGACACCTAAATTCTATTTCATGTTGACCAATTTTTATCCAAACTTTACTTATCTTTCAGCCGAACTTTGGATTGTTAGCTACTTTACGTTACTTATTAAAAATGTGTGTTTTATTCCTAACTACATAAAAATATTTGAATATTTTGGGAAACTTTATAAGAGTAATCCCATTAGATAGACTCTTCATAATTATATTTTGAAATGTGTCGTGTTTCCGGAGTTTATCAAGAACAACTTGAATCTTTGATTGATTCAGAAGACTCATACGTCGTTGGATGAGACACTATGAGTATTAATTTTTTTTTTTTTAGAATCCTTGGTTTCATCAGAGGGCTAATTGATTCAGAGACTCTACAATTGATTTAATTTGAAGCAGTATCAGATGCTTCTACGCCAAATATATTCCATCTTTTTGTTGGACAATTATTTATTTATTTATACTATTTGCTTGTTTGTCTATTTTATTATTAAGACCCCCATCCAAAAAAAAAATTGTATTATTATACTAGTGTATTATCTTGGCGTATGTATATTCTTTTTGATCCATTTACGTATGAATATTTAAAAATGGACTAAAATAACAAAATTGAAATGAAAAAAGATAAAGAACCACATTGTTACCTAAAATTAAATTAAAGGAAATTTGGCCAGATCACCATCGTGTGCCGCTGTGATGTGGTCGAAGAGTCACCGGAGTCAATGTCTGCAGCGGTCAGTTGCCACCACTGACCACCATAACATTTTAAATTACTTACTTAATAATATTTAATATTTTTGAATTATTAAATTATTTAGGCTTATGTCAAAAAATATCATTTGGGTTAGAAAAAAAATAGTATTGTGCCTGTTTAATAAATAATACACCTCTTCAAATCCTTCCAAACAAATACACCTCTTCAAAAACAAATAAGGCCTTTACTTTTTCCACCTTAATGTATTTTCGCATGCCCTATATTTTTGTCAAAATATCCACTGTTTGAATTTTATAATCTGAAATACATTCATAGGAAATATATAATCCGAAACATATCAAAATAAAAGAGAAAATGTGTCGTAATTGATGTCAAAAGTCTCCGTTGACCTCCATACTATCCTCGCATAAACTACAAAACAATTGTGGGGATTGTATGAACGGTCAGCAGTGACCATGATATCTTAAACACTCCGAACTAAATTAAAGAGAAGAGAAAAGTAAGAAAATATGAGAAATGAAGAATGAATGAAAATATTGAACCATGTAAGGCTATTTATAGCCATAAACATATCCTAGATTGTAACTAATGTCAAAAGAAACGTTTACAATGCATAAACAGACAGAAAAATGCATTAAACACACCACATACCGTCTAAACTTTGGGTGTTACGCCACAATCCACACAATTAGGGAGGTTTTGGATTATATAATTCGAACCTGTCTAAAAAATTTCGGATTATATAATCCTAATAGCCCTAGGCTGGGTTTATGTTTGATTTTTGAAGTGTTTTCATGGTGAATGATATAGGAAAAAAAAAAAGGGTGTAAAACATAATTAAACTGCATAAAACAATATAATAACAAAAGTGATGATGAAAGAGACGGTGATTGAAGAGGTGCTTTTGTACTTGATCAAGCTAGCCTGCCAACTGACATACGTCTATCGACAGATCAAATGGATCAAGTTCACAATAATCTCTTCGTAATCAGATCTGCAATATAATGATGAAAGAAAAGATGTTTCAAAAGGATTGTTTTGAGTTAGATCTTGCTGCCTTGCCAACTAATATATTTCTATTGCCAAGACAACAAGATCTATCTCATAGAAACCTCTTGGTGGTCATATCGTTCAGATGATTTTTCAGATGTAACATGTTTAGATTCTATAATCTAAATATTCTCTTACCCTACGAAGTACGAGATTTAACACAGTACTGAACCGATTTGGATTATATAATTTGAAATTTTCTAGAACATTTTTGGATTATATGATCGGAACAAGCTCATAATTTTGGTCGGTTACTTGCTCAGCAAGAGTTACTCATGGAACACGTTTTTCTTTAGGTTTGACTAGTTTTAATAGTTGTTTAGATCAGTTGAACACGTTTTTTACCCTTATTAATGAATCATTACACTCTTTACACTCTATATGCACTCCAATTTCACAAACTCCTCCATACAAATACCTATCAATCCTTCATAATTTCTCATTCCATCACCTTAAACTCTCTTTCTTCCTCCTTTTTTTCTACAACGTGCTTCCATAGTTGGTCTTTCATACAAAAAGGTTACTCTTAAAATTTGGGATTGTATGAACGGTCAAAGGGATGGTGCCACGTTGCAAAGAAGCACCATCCGTGAGGAGTTAATGTTTATTTGTCTGGGTGTCGAGTTGACCATCAAAGTCTCCTTTATCCTATAGAGGGAGCAAACCTTACCCCAATCTTCCTTCCCCCTCCATCTTCTTCTCATTCCCCCTCAATCTTTTGGGTGCAGATTTAGTTTTGGGTTTAGTTTAAAGTTAAATAAATTAGTATTTGGTGTTTGAAAATTTTGTATAATAAGCTTCAAGCTTCAATTTTATTGTAAATGTACTATGAGTGAAAGTATCTATGCTATATATAAAGAAAACTACCACAACACTTTTGGGTTGGAATTTTTTTCTCCAAAAATACCCTTATTTTAAATACAAATAACACATGTAACAAATAGATAAGAATAAATTTAATTTAAATATTAAAACAAATGTAACAAACATGAGAAACAAAATATGTTAAAGATTGGACTTTAAATCCTCTAAAAAAAGATTAGTAACAAACGTGAGCAAAAAATAATGTTAACTATTGGACTTTAAATCCTCTAAAATAAAGATTAGTAACAAACGAGAGCAAAAAATATTGTTAAAGATTGGACTTTAAATCCTCTATAAAAAAAGGTTAGTAACAAACGTGAGCAAAAAATAATGTTAAAGATTGGACTTTAAATCCTCTAAAAAAAGATTAGGACAAAAGATTTGTTAGCACTATATTAAATATTAAATATTAATAAGTATCCCACTAACAGTTCATAGTTCGTTCTCGCATTGTTTAGTTTTTCTCAACAGGAATTCTTAAACTCAATTGCTTAAGGAAGTATCCCACCACATATTTTAAAGGTAAGAAAAGGTACACCTTTGATGTAGTTGCAAAACATATACCCTACATATGGCCTGTGTAATGGGACATAATTGTTATGTTGTGGTTTATTTAAGAATATGTTGGATGTGGAAATCCTAATAGGAAGCAATGCTGGAAAAAGAGCAATCTTGCCTAGAATTAAATTAAAAACAAACGTGAGTTCAAGACTTCCATTTGTGCTTAGTAAAAACAGTTTCCCGTTAGACTAGGTTTTGCTATTACCATAAATAAGTCATAAGGGCAAACCATTCTCAATGTCGGAATATATCTTCCACGACATGTTTTCAATCATGGTCAATTATATGTAGCTTTATCAAGAAGAGTTTCTCAAAATTCAACGAAAGTTCTCATTAAAGAAGGGAAAATAGAAGGAGAAGATGGAGACTTTACGAGAAATATAGTTTTTAAAGATATTATTTTATTGCAATCATAGCAATGTTTCTTTTACATACATGTCATTTATTCATTTATGTTATGATGTTACTAATTACTATTAGAAAAAACAATAAATGATCATTACTTTATATACAAGCAAACTAAAATATGTTGAGTTCATAAGTAATTTTGTTATATGCCTTGACAATATTTTGTTTATATATCAATATATCAATAATTTTCATTAATATTTTAAAATTTAAAAAATTTAATCAAAATGATACAAACAAACATAATAAAATAATGACATACGTTAGCACAGTAAAAAAACCGGACAGACGGGCACGTCTTCCAGCTAGTTTATATAATAATAAAATGAGAAGTTGTATCATCTTTTTGTCTATTTACATTTATTTTATGTTTTTTTTTGTCATTTTTAATTATGTTGTCAAAACAATGTTAGAAATGTGGCCAAAACATATTTTTCGGATTATGTAATTCAAAAACTCCTATCAATATGTTTCAGATTATATAAATCGAGCTGAGGGTATTTTGAGAAAAAAATTAGGTGCGTGAGAAATTCAAAGGGTGGGAAAAGTAATTGCCAAAAAATAATACATTTGATTTATAGATATCCATCCATTAATAATCTAATAATGGATGGGTCGATTATATATTATACTTAATGGATTGGATTGAATGGATTTTTTAAAAGAATTTGTAGTGGATTTTAATGGATTAATGAATGAATTCAAGTTTCGCTCCCACCCAACCAAACTGACCAAAATACCTCTACGCTACTTAACTAACGCATGTGTAAAACAAACGTGACTTAATTTTACACACGCGTGACTTAAGTCACTGTTAGAATAATAGGCCCTGCCTTTCCATTCCTTTAGGTTTGTATATATACAATCAGAGTATTGATCCTATACATTCATGACTAATCAATGCTAATCAATTTACATTAATTTACAATAATGATATTCTAAGACTTTTATATACCCCAACGGGTATACTATATACCCCACTGAGTATATAGACTAATACACCCCCGTAGTCGAAACTGGAGGTTGACGAATGTTGAGACTATCACGAAAGTCATGAAAGAGTTGAAATGGAAGACCTTTGGTGAAGATGTCAGCAATTTGATAATGTGAAGGAACATGTAGAACTCTTACTTGTCCACGGGCCACCTTTTAACGCACAAAATGAATATCCATCTCAATGTGTTTGGTGCGCTGATGTTGAACAGGGTTGCTAGAAAGGTAAACTGCACTCACATTATCACAATAGACCAAAGTAGCTGTTGTGATGGGGCAATGTAGTTCCAATAATAAATTTCTAATCCAACAAGACTCAGATACTACATTTGCGACTCCGCGGTATTCAGCTTCTGCACTAGACCGAGAAAGTGTGGGTTGGCACTTGGCAGACCAAGAGATTAGATTATCACCAAGGTAGACACAGTAACCAGAAGTGGATCTTCTAGTGTCTGGACAACCAGCCCAATCTGCATCAGTGTAAGATACTAGTTTGCTGACAGAAAAGGGATATAAATGAAGGCCGAAATCAAGAGTGTCGTGAATGTACCGAATGATACGTTTCAAAGCCGACATAGGATGTGTTCTAGGATCATGCATGAATAAGCATACTTGTTGAGCAACATAGGAGATATCAGGTCTTGTGAATGTTAAGTATTGCAAAGCACATGCAAGACTCCGATATTCCGTCAGGTCATGATATGAATTCTTAGAAGAAGGACTGAGTTTTGCCTTGGTATCAACTGGTGAAGGTGATGACTTGCAAGAGGACATGCCAGCTCATTCTACAATCTCCTCTGCATATTTCTTTTGGGATGAGAAAAGACCACCTGTATATTTAGTGACAGATATGCCTAGAAAATAACTCAGAGGACCCAAATCCTTCATGGCAAACTCAACACTAAGTTTAGACATTATAGTGTTACGTAGAGCATCAGAAGAAGCAGTGAGAATGATGTCATCAACGTAAAGGAGAATATAAGCTGTATCATTACCATGATGGTAAATGAATAAAGAATGATCAGAGATGTTGTGAGAGAAAC
>Ga0315913_1000903_pt1 | contig 29861 bp, 16 predicted proteins | sample MpolsnodulesMG_FD_207736 | JGI IMG/M metagenome (GOLD analysis project Ga0315913, IMG submission 207736) | Medicago polymorpha root nodule microbial communities from Los Angeles, California, United States - small nodules | ecosystem: Host-associated > Plants > Roots > Nodule | place: USA...
TTAGAATAAATATTGAATTAGAATAAAATCAAATTTTATTTCTAATTTCGTATTTAATGAATAAATAAATTAGAATAAATATTGAATTAGAATAAAATCAAATTTTATTTCTAATTTCGTATTTAATGAATAAATGAATTAGAATAAATATTGAATTAGAATAAAATTGAATTTATTTTAAGTGCATAAATAAATTAGAATATAGCACATAAATAATTTAGAATAAAGTGAACAAATAATTTAGTAAATAAATAATTTAGAATAAAGTGAACAAATAATTTAGAATAAAGTTAAAAAAATATTTTAGAATAAAGTAAATAACATAATTTGAAAATAGTAAATAAATTATAAAAAAGTTAGCTACTTTGCGCCACTTAACTTGCGCTGCTCAACTTAACTTGCGCCACTCCACTTAACTTGTGCATTATTTTACACTTGCGCTAGTTAACTAGCGCAGGGGCATTTTAGGCATGGCTGTAGGGTGCGAGTGTTTTGTGCTGGGGGAAGAGCAGTAATCTAATTTTTATCGGATTGGGCAACATGTTAACTCAAACCGGTCATAGAAGGATCCTAGGAGGAAATACAATTTAGTTGTAGTAATAAGAAGTATATTTTTTTTAATACAAAAAGAAATATATTTAAACAAAAATGTTAAAGAGTGCCCTTATAGCACTTGTTAGCATGATCCATGAAAAAATTGTACTTCACTCGTCCCTTTTTATACGAACATATAACAAAAATCACAGATATTAAGTAAAATTGTTGGACTAAAAAAAATTGTCTTAAATGTATATGAAGGGAGGGAATTGTCTCATGTGATTTTTTCTCATGTGTGATCATGTCCCTCAATTAGGTGAGATAATGTGTTTTAATACTACCTTCATCCCTAAATATAAGACCATTTTGGTCAAATCACAAGAATTAAGAAAGGGGGAGGTAGTGTAATTAATGGTTGGAATTTAGTGATTGTAGAAAACCAGAGAGGATCCTCTCCCGTATATGACTATTATTAATTGGGTCATGCTAATATGTACCATTAACACACATGTTTATTTATTCATCAAATAGTTGTATTTATTAAGAAATACTAATTTTAAATTTTTAAGAAATAAATTGGAACAATTTTCAATATATAATTTCTACAATTAGTATACTAATATGTGCCACTAGGGATGGAGTTAGAATGGGGACCAACAGAGGGCACGACCCCCAACCTTTTTTAAAAAAATTATGTTAATATGCTATTATACTTTTCGGTCTATACATTTATTTTTTGTGAACTTTATATGATATTGTATATTGACTCTTTGTTTAGACTCAATATAATGGACCTTAAACAAGTAAGTTTATAAACTTATTTGCACTAATCCTTAACAACAAAACAGAAGGTGTGGTTTTGTTTGCAATTTATAGAAGAACCATAATCATTAACTAGAACCCCAAATTATGATTCCTCGTTGCAATTTCATTTAAAAATATTGAATGACTACCCGTGGTTTTATTTGCGCACTCTCAACCACTAACAACGATTCACTAGTCGTGATTTCATTTTTCTATGTTTGCATTTTCATTGCTTCATTATTTTTCTATGCTATTCCAAAACCACTTTAGTCTTATAATACTCTACAAGCCTCAAAGTACTACTCAACTTTCTTATGTCCTTGAAATAGTATTAATTTTGAATATATCTTATAATCTCTTAAATATATTGTATATGTTGTGCATTTGAAAATTTATTTTTCTTCACTAAATTATACTTTCAACTCGGTCCCCCCAAAGTTTAATTCTTGGCTTCGTCCCTGCATTAGGTCATATGTTAAGATTTCTTACTAAATTAGTCTTTATATATAAATAGATGCATTCGATGTTACTTTTCATAAATTTATAATATTAATAGGAGATATATTTGGAAGGAAAAAAAAAGAGGAAATGTATATAAAAAATTTAGATGATCATATATTTAAAGATAAATAAATTTTTATAAATAGTTTTATAAACATAGAGACGAAATATTTAGAGATAATTTTTTTTTCCTCAAGAGATTATGGATTCGATACCCAACGAAGTCGCCAATCCCCACCTCGCAAGTCGGTTTTTTGGGGTTGTATTAGGTCCAACCATGATTCTTAAGATGGTATCAGAGTTTCCTCCAAGATTTGTTGGGCCTCCTCCAAGATTCGTTGGGCCACCTGATATCAGGTTTTCGTTATCGGGTCATCCACCTTTTATGTCCACGCTCCAGATGTCCAATCCTAGGCGTGGAAGGTGTGTTAAAGAGCCCTATATCGGATAAAAGACGGCCTGACAATGTGTTTATAACTGGGAACAGTCCTCACCTCACAAGCCGGTTTTGTGGGATTATGTTAGACCCAACTACGATTTCTAAGAGGACATGGAGAGAGAAAGAACAATAAATTTGCTTTCAGTATTTTCGGCAACTCATAGGACTTGGTTGGTTTAATGGGGGAGGGTGTTGAAAAGCATTTAAAGCTTTATGGGGTGTTTAATAGCATAGGTCATCTATGGGCGTGGTTCATTTTAATGGCTGAAGAGGGTGTTGAGAGCTTTAAAGATTTTAGTTTTATGAGAGATCTAATTGGGGAAGTTGGAGTTATTATCAGCATTAAAGTACCATTGCATTCAAAACTTCCCCTTCATCTATCTGCTTGCACACCCACAACATTAATGACTATGTCATCCCTCTTCACTTCTCACCGCCTTTCATAAGTGTTCAACCTTTGCCCTTTCGGCTTTCTAGCACGTACCCTCTCTCAACTAAGGATGTACGGATGCTTATATTGCGTTTTGTTTCTGTTTTGAGTGAAAAACGTTGGAAAATGTTAACAAGTGTATTTAAGGTATTGTTTAAGCATATAAGAGTAGTAATTTTTACATTGAAAATTATGTAGTTATGATTTTTATATATGTTTAACTTGTATTTTAAAGATAAAAAAAAAATTCGTGGGTTTTTTAAACAAGGATAATGTTTCATTGACACCATTTTCTTCATACACACAATGTACTACCTCATAGGAGAGTGTGTGAGAGACAAAAGAGATGATCTTTTTGTGTGTGAAAATCACATGGACACATGTCACAATTGTGTGTGGGTGTACAAGTGATACATGCCACCTAAGATGTCTATGTATCACTTTCCTTTAAATAATTTCCTTGGATCACTTGTTAGCAAGACCCAAAAATATTTTATGATATAAAGATGAGAAGCATACACTTTTAATTTTGGTTTAGATAGCTTATATGATAAGAGTCTTTTTTTTTTTTTTAAAGGATAATAAGAGTCTTGTTAATGAGTGTTTTCGGTGCACATTTAAAACACTTGAAGTTTAAAAAATTTCTTTTTAAAAGTAAAATATTTCAATTTTCAATATATTGAATATACAAATTTACAAGTAAATTTATAAGCTATGAGGATCCATGAGAATGAAGACGGGGAGAGAATTTTTTAGTGGTGGAGAACTAGATAGAAGACCATTATCTGCCCCCACTTTGTCATTTTTTCTACTCCCTCATTCCCTATATATAAACATTCACTTGACTAAAAATTTGTTCTTAAATATAAACCATTTTTTAAATTACTAGATATATTTATTATTTTTTCATAAACATACCTATAATTAATACTACTAACTTATCTTGAAATATAAAAAAGAATAATTGGTAATATTAACACACAAAATATACACATTAAGTGCGTTAACTACTTTTCGTAAAAAATATGAAGAAACAAAAACAAAAGATATTTATATATTGGGACGAAGGGATTATAAGCTAGCCTCCTCTTTGTCATGTTGATATCTCTAATCCGAACTTAATTATAAGTCAAAAAAAAAGGTTTATTGTGTATCAAACTAGCTTGATCTTATTATTATAAATGTTTCTTATTTTTAATGTCAATTGAAACCTAACTTACTTAACAAATTCCTTTAAAAAAATACTAACTTAACAAAAATATTAATTTACTTTATTTTTTCAACAAAAGACGTGGCTTTGCAAAATATAAATGAAGTGTGGTTATCTCGTAGTAATTATTTCTCTAAACATATGACTATTGTAGATTTTGTTGTTTTTTTATATGACCATTTTGGCATCTTCAAAATTTTAACCACATTAATTATTTATTTACTGAAATATATTCAAAAAAAAAATTTGACAGAAAAAATATCAAAATTATTTTACCTTTTATGTAGTAAACATTAAATACTATGATATGATTGATAAATTAATCCCCCCTTGACAGAAAAATATATCAAATATTATTTTCTCTTTAAAATAAAAATTATTATTTTTGTTTTTCAATTTTTATTATTATAAAAAAATTACTAATAATGGTACAATCACCTTTGGTCCATTTTTTTAGAGGTCCATATTAGACAAATCTTAGGAGTAATCTTATTCTAATATACCATCTCCATCTGAAACCAACTGACCTATTTGAAAAAAAAAACTTGAAAACGATCGATTTATTTCAATTTTCAATACAATATTAATTACTTTTTTTTAATTATATCATTTATTTTTCTTCTCCATTACTATAGTTTGGAAGAATTTTAAAGTGTATATTTTATAATTGAACTTACAAAATGTCGCGTTATTGTATTTATATTCCCTAAACTTTGATAATTGAAAAAATGAAGAGGGCGAAAAATGGAGAAGATCTTGATTCCTCCATTCAACACCACTCACATAACTCTAATTTGATATCTTCCACTTCACATCTATAATAAAGGTGAATACACAATACATGACAATGGAATTTTAGTAAAAATAATATTTCATCTCTTTAATTTATACGTTTTTCTTAATATGTGTCAATTGATCAATTATGTTAATTCTCGAGGAATAGATGGAGTACATGATGTAGTATATATAAAGTAATGTTTTTTTCTTTGTTGCCCATGGTATCCTCCACCAAAAGCCAAAGACTAATCCTTCTAGATATGAAGATCTACTTAAAGGGTTAATTTCTTCGGACAAATGTTTTTCCCAACACATTGGTCAGATATTGAACCTCTCAGTCACATGCTTAATGTAATATTGACTAGCAAGTATAATGTTCATTTGAGAAATGTGGATGAATTAATCATCTCCTAATTTTTAGTACCAAAAGTGTTTATTTATTTTGTAGGAAAAAAACCACATCTAAGACTTCCTCTCGAAGCTTAGTAAATTAATTAATCCATAGCCAACATGGGAAAATACGTTATACGTAAGCAAAGGCCTTCTATTTGGACTTTCAACTTTTACGCACATTAAATTCTCCTTTGCAGTTATACCAGTCCAAGGGATAGACACATTAAATCCTATATAAACACCCAAGTATTGTGCTACATTTGATCACCAACAAATACACACACACAACCACTATCCACCATTTGTTGAAGCTATGGTATCCTTATACAAAGCACTGTCCATGACTCCAAGAACTGAAGTTAAAGAAGAATTTGAATCATCAAAGAAAAGAAAGTTTGAGGAACCATTTACTGCAGAATTCTTCAAGGATCAAACAAATTTAGAGAAAAGGAAATCCACCTTTGATACAAAGCCTCCCCTAGAGACCATGTTTCCTTCAAATAATTGGTGTCAATATCTTGGTATTCAGGTATGTGTTGTATATAAATATATTGTTAAACTTCATACATAATTCCAATGATATCATATCTTATTGATCAATCTTTAATTTTTTTTATGTGCAGTCAGGGCAGATACAGTTGTGTAACACGAGACCGGATCGGACAACGATAGAAGTCTCGAAACGAAGCCTCCGACAACCTCCTTCCGATCACATGAGCTTAGACCTTGAGCTAAACTTGACATGTGAATCACAAAGGAAAAAGGAAAACAGTGATCAAAAGAAGAATTCTGGTAATTCTCCCAAGAGTTTGACAGAACATGATGATCTATATATTGAATCAAGCAAGTTTAAGAAAGATTCAGGTTGTTTAAATGGTTCTCAGTCGTGGTTGTCGACAACCGAAGGAGATTACAAAGAGATGGTTGCAACAGTTTGCATGCAGTGTCACATGTTGGTTATGATATGCAAGTCATCTCCTGCTTGTCCTAACTGCAAATTCATGCACTCACCTGATCAAAACCCTTCAAAATTCTTGAAGAGCAGGTGCAGCTTCTTCTGCTCTAGTTAGGAACCGCAGATACTACTCATGTAGAAAATCTTCAGCCTTTATATACATCATGGTGCAAATGTATCAATCATCCTATGTTATCTATCTTGTTCTTTTCTCCTTATTCCCTTTCCTTATATATATTAGAACTAGTATATAATCATATCGTCATATTATGTATATTTTAGACTCGATCATCTATATTTATCCACGTTGACAGAGCAGAATATTAGAAAATTCTTCCAAGATTTGAAACTAATCAAGATATTTTTTTAATCCTTCGAATATTAATTGTTCTTCACGCTACAACAAAATGTTCAATTTGACTAATGTTATTTTTGCACCAAAAACAATCATTTTGTTTTCCTAGGAAAAATATTTTTGCTCCAACTCCAGTTGATACTAATCTCCTTAAAACTAACACCAAAACAAATGGAAAAAAATGTCACGTATGAAGCAGGTAGTGTGACAGATCAGAACTAAGTGTTGCGGTGTTATTGAAACATTTAGTCTTATAATATAAGGACCACTTCTACATTTTACAGGGTGATGATTCTTCAAATAAGTGTTTTGATTACATGTTGTTATGGTCCTCATGTATAGTTTGATTATTTTCTAGCAAAATGAAATTATTTTCACATCTCCATAGTGCAACCAAACACACTAACTTCATTTGCAATTTTGCAAGCTTCTGCCAGAACAATAATACTAGAGAAATATTGAGAAAATGTGCTTCTGCATACTAAAGCATTTGCTGTCGCAATATCTGAAAGAATAGCAATTTTAAATCATATAATATAAGATTTAAGTTTCATAAAATTAACCAAGATTATCACACCAATCCATAGTCCCTACGGAGACTACTAAAGGACAGAAAAATTTAACAATCTGGCAAATGGTAGGTTTGGAACAAAAAAATGATACAGTTAGAAGTTAGTAATTATTATTAATAAATAATATCTAGACATAAAAATTGTCACTAGTATTCTGATTAATGAAACATTCACATTAATATTTTGACAAATTCTATAAAAAAAAATTGTCAAATATTTCCAGTGGTGTGAGTTACTTTACTTCCAAGTTCCAACCACCCAACTATTGACCACTCTCCAAACTTTAATAATGGCTTTGCTTAAATCTACTACCTCTAGTACATTTACATCCACATTGAATGCACATTGGATGTGTAGCCTCATGCTCATTTATGTTCTTTGCTCCATTAATGCTGAGGGAAAGGAATTGAAGAAGGGAAGAGGGATACACACAATCCATAATCCTTACGTTATCCACTTGAAAAACCATATTTATGTGAGATATACATCAAAATCTCATGTTGGAACCACCATGTCAGCTGCATTTATGAATTGTTTCATCTCATGAGTATATGGTTGAAGAAAAGATATAATATTTTGCTGTAATTAGACTTTCCTTCTGTTTCAATTAACCTAAGGTAATTCCACGCAAATATGGCCGGGATATGCTTGCAGCTAAAGCAATCATTACTAGTACTTGGAAACTCATGTCTAAATTATGTCACATCTCTTGTTTGGCCATGGTTCTTAAATCAATTTATTAGTTATTTACATGTTTATAAATGATAAATTGAGAGAATGTGTTCAATTTGGTTTCTGTTTTCAAAGATTTGATTAGAAAACCAGCAAAATATCTACGGATGCATTTTGTTTGCACGTTGTCTTCATTTTAGTTGATATTATTTTAGTAATATTGACACAAATTTATCTTGTTTTTTATTCTTGAAACATTTTAAGGTAAATGTTATGTTTTCTAGTCTCTCAATAGGCACAGCCATTTTTTTCATATTGTTTACAACCTATTCCACTCAACTGCAACTATTGCATACAAAGCCAAAGTCCAATGATGAGATCTAAGTAATAAAAGTATGAAAGAATCATAAAACGTGACCCAAATATCAAAGATTACTAAAATAGACAATAGAATTAGCCGTACCTTTATTAGTGTTCTGGTTGAGACCTTTGGATGATGGACAGCTGCAAGAAGGCTTCTTGGACGGTGGTGCACCGTGCATGACTGGAATCTCTGTCTTCGATCCCGGGTGTGGGGTGGTACCTTCAAACACTCCGACGCTCAAGTTAATATGTGTTTAAGGTGTGGTGGCTAGGTTCAAAATGTAGCATACCTTGGTGGTAAAGTATGACATATATTTTTCAAACAAAAAAAAAAGAAAAAAACTAAGACTTGTACACCTTCCACTCAAGCGGTCACTATTATAAGTAAAATTTCTCTTTTCAGATTTATTGAACAACTGATATATCTGACCTATATGTAAACCAGATACATCAATTATTCAACGAATCTGAAAATAAAAATTTTCCTTATGTATAGTCTAAGAGAAGTGTAAATGGCCTCAACCATAAGTTGGACTTCATAGTATGATGATTAGGGTGTTAGTGTCCAAAATTGTACCTTAGACAATTGTCTCTATGGACCACCGTAGACATCATGATTTGCTCTATATCAAACGGTTCTAACTTGATCATACGGTCCTGGTATGGTCTTCAAGAATCCCTCTCGGGTAAGTTCATATGATTGTCTACATTTGAGCGAGTGACTTAAGGTGATCCGATCGGATGATGGATTGGGCATTGGCCCAATCCGAAACAATTAGGTAGGGGTTTCAAATATCTGCAAAATCATGTGAAATGTCATTCTTTTAAACAAATAATCTTGCCGGCTGTAATAGAAATCTACTTTCTATCACTCACAAATCTAATGGTGGTACTTAGGCTCAGCCAATTGTGAATCTGTTAATGCAATCTCCCCATCCATATAAAAGATTCTCAAAATCTAAAAAAAAATGTTACATTCATAATCATAATCTAAAACATTTCAATAGGTACCATTAGATGTCCACCTGGGTTTGCAGTGTTCATTCTTAGTGATAACTCGCATAATCTTGAGTAATTGAATCTACCAAGATAGAGTAGACTTTGGACCCACAATTATAAAGATCATAACTTTGTGTTTTTAAGTTGTACCAATAAATCATTGAAGATACTTGAGATAGTAGGTAGACACAGTTACCAAATATCAAAGCATCTACATTTGAAATTTAGAATGTCGGTTCTTATATCAAGATCCTTTTAACTTGCAGAGTACTACTTTACAATTACAATGAAAAGGAGTTAGAGAAATTTGACTTAGGAATCACCAAGTAGTTATTGCATAATTTTTAAGTAAAGCAAGATGAGTAACAAAGCTATGCCTCCCAGATATTGGACAAGGGGTATCAATCTACTAATAAAGCAATCAAGCCCTGAATTCACAACCAGCAGAAAAGAACAGTTGAAAGTTTTGTTACTAGATTTGGTTCCTCTAAAATCAGCACGTAGTAAAGTGAGAAAATGAAAACACACGTGCATGTAATGTTAGCTTTTGATTTATTGATATTACACACTTTACACTCTAATTGCGTGTTTGGTTTAGCTTTTACAACCATAGACGCATGTTTGCAATGCCTTTATGCCGTAAATTTATGAAGCTAAAATTCCTAGCTTCTATTAGACGTGCGTCTACTCCCATTCCAGCCGTGAAAACAAATAATCACTAAATTGAGTTGCTAACTTTAGAAAAGTCGGAACCACAAATCGCATACTCGATAAGGTGAAACTTAACATACTACTGTCATTGTCTTACTCCTATTTCCAAGTCAGCAACCATAAAATCTCCCAAGAAAATAATGCAATCAGCATCTCTTATAAAAATCTTTCAAACACAAAGGGCACACCACCAAACAAACAATTAGTTATTTATCATCTTAGTTTAGTACTAAATAAATCCCAAAAATTATAGTTGGAGAACAAATGAAAATGTATTTATTTGGCAAATCATCATGTCTTTTCGGTATACAGAAACAAACTCCTTATATTATTAATTGATAGGACCCAAACTCAACTCCATTTTCTAACACTAAAATGAAAGTGACATACACAAATAGATATGTAGTAACATTTTGGGCCCTAAATGTGTAAGATGGTTTATCAATGTGTAAGAGGGTTTATCAATTCACTGTAATCCTTAAATCCGTTGAAATTACAAAAACATCTTTGAGTAAGTTTTTTATTAGTGATTTTGTGGACTAATTTGACTAATGGAGTAGACATTCAAGCACTAAACTAATTAATAAAAGAGCAATGCTATATCTCTAGAAAAATAACATCAAGAATTCTTTAAGAATAAAGAGCAGTCAATCACAATGCACTATTTGCCACAATTCAAGGAGGTGTGACTGAAAAATAAGAAGTGAACAAATAAATCATGCAATTAAAACTTGTCCATTATGTCTTGAAAAATATAGAAAATTTTCTCTAGAAGAAAATGAGAAATGTTTTCATTCTTCCAAAAAAGATTGTTTCATTTTTTATCTTTAGCGACAAGTAATTTATTTTTATAACTCAACTCAACTTGTTTTCAAAGCTTAGCAAAAATGTCTCGGTGAGCTTAGCTTAATAGTTAGGGACAGTGTACAATATATACAGAGATGGAGATTTGAACGGTGGAGACCTCGCTTTTTCGTCTTAAAAATATAAATTTCTAGCCAATAAATTACTTGACAAAAAAAGCTCGGCAAAAATTTAATTTTTCAAAAAGAAAGACTAAATTTGTTTTCAAAGCTTAGCAAAAAATTTGTTTTTTCAAAAAGAAAAATATTTGCTTTTGAAGTCAAACCTAATATATTTTGCTCATTATACTACTGGTTTTTTATGAAGGTGGATGTTTGTCCACTTCCCTAATGTGATTTGTTATGTATATATATTTTTTATTCTATAATGTACGTTTTAATCTAATTCATTGTTTTAGTTTTATAATAAATATGTTTTTGAATTTATCTAAATTTGTTTCAAAAAAAATATCTATGTTGTATATATTAAAGTTAATTTTGGAAAAAAAATTGTATTTTTTTACAAGGAAAATTTTATGTTTTGTTAACTGCAAATTGCTACAAACAAAATCCAACAAAACTTAATAGTTAATATTTTTTTTTAATATTGGAAATCATTTTATATTATTTATAAGAGATTTTTTTTTTGACACAAATTTTTTCATCAACATGTATATTTATAAGATAAATAGTCAACTTAATTATAAGTTGGTTAATACCCCTTTAAGTATTTGGGATTACTGATTGGTTGATAGAAAATTACTTAGTGTGGAAAGATTAACAGTAGACACTTAGTGTTGACGTCGCATAACATGTCCTCTCCGTGGGTGTTCGTTTAATTTTCTTAAAGATTGTCTTCTCTACATATGTTGTTTATTTAAGTTCTTTCTTTAAGACTTCTTCGGATACCATCTCTAAAATTCAAATTTCTTTTTAATTCATTTTTATGGGGAGGGGGAGAGGAGATGAGTAAAGTCTATTGGGTCAAGTAGGATATGATGTGTTTATCTAAAGAAAATGGTGGGTTGGATGTTCGTGAGTTAAAAACTTTTAACTTGGTGTTATTGGGTAAGGAAATGCAATGATTTAAGGTTTTGTCCATTGAACATGGGTTAGTGTATGTGGGTGTGGTGTGATGAGGCTAGTCTATTTGGTGGAAAAATATTTGAATGGTTGAAAAGGGGCCAGGTGTGGTCTGGCCTTAGTGGCTTGTTGCAAAGCTTAGAACGGTTTTAGAGACGGAGTGAGAGTCTTGGTTGTTTTACGGCTAACCTTGAAATCTCATATGCTTTCTTTGTTCAGCTTATGGGAATCACTTTAGCTATGAAATGTGTTGTGGGCAGAAATTGGAGACTTCTATGGATTGAAAGTGACTTCAAGCTTGCTCCCTTGGCAATCAAGACACCAAATATGGTTCCTTGGCAACTGAAGAATACATGGCTTAACTGCATTCACATGATGAGCTATATGACTTGTATTACCACACATATATAAAGAAGGGAACTATTGTCTTGATTAGCTAGCTAGCTAAGTCAAGGTTGGCCGTTAATGAGTTCACTTGATGGACATCAACTCTTGTAATTATTAGAGAAGACCTTGTCAAGAATAGACGTGGTCTTCCTTATCATAGGTTCTCTTAGTTTTGTTGAAGGTTTGGTTTGATCGTCCTCTATCCTTGTAATTAATTTTTTTCTTTAATATATTTTAGGTGATATCTTTTATGGATAGACCGATTTTTTTTAAAAAAAAAAAAAATCATATCATATCTCATTTAATTTAATAGTGAAATTTATTAATCTAATAATAAAAATTAACTTCTTTTTTTTGGTCAAATAAAAATTAACTTTTACATGACGTAATATTTGTCTCACTTATGCATCATAGTGAAAACTAATTTAATTTTATTTATCCAACAGTAAAAACTTATTTTTATTAATCAAACGGTAAAAACTGATTTTTCCACAATTTCATATCATTATTTCATTTATGGTTGAAATTGAATTTGACTTAAAATAAAAAGGGTTGAAATTGAAAGTTTACCCAAAAGTCAATAAAATGTCAAGAGGGAAGAAATAGAATAGAATGATGGTGATAACAAGGGATAATTAAAGTGAGTCGATGGAGTTTAGCACTTCTGAGTCGACGAGCACTCACAACCAGCTATTCATTTTCCATTTCCGATAAATCAAATCAAAGATATTTTCTTCTGAGTTCTGCGTATTCTCTTCACAAAATGACGACAATGCTAGAAAGCAACATTTGCAACCACCAACAACAACACTCACATTCTCTTCCCATTTTCTTCAACACCAATTCCAATCCCGGAGCTGGAGGCTTATTTCTTGAACCCACAATTCCCGATTCCTTTGTTCGTTTCATTTCGTTACGAATTCCTTCAACTTCTTCATCGGAATCAAATCTTCACCGCCGGCAACGTCGAAGGTTTCCGCCGGTTGGTTGTTTTTTGTCGGTTAGTTTACCTAATAGTACTAATCTTCCTGCCGATTCAAAACCGTTTGTATTGCAAAATGGTGAAGACGTTTCTGATAAGGAGACGGTGTCAAACGGTGTCGTTTTGGATAAAAAGGTTAGGGCTAGAGAACGCGGTGCTGTTAATAATACTACTAAGCATCTTTGGTCTGGTGCTATATCTGCAATGGTTTCTAGGTATATTTATTTAATTCGATATTGCAATTGAACTTACTATTCTTACTAAATTGTATTTGAGCTTATCTACTGCCATAAACATTTGCGAGACTAGTTGGGAGATTGATTGTATCAATAGAACTTATGAAATGTTCCTAAGTTGTTTTTGACTTAGGCTCTGTTTGCGTTTGGTCAAAAATAGCGAATAGTTTAGCTGATAAGCTAGCTTATAGCGGATAGCTGCTAAGCTAGCTTATTGAATTTGTAGTGTTTGGTAAAATTAGCAGTTGAACTAGTTTATAAATGTGAAGTGTGGATAGTTGATAAGCTAACTTATAGCTGATAGCAGATAAGCTAGCTTATCGAATTTGTAGTGTTTGGTAAAATTAGCAGTTGAACTAGCTTATAAATATGAAGCGACATAAAAATGATTATTTAATTAATAATTTTTTTAAACAATTAAGATTGCAGGGGTAAAATTGAGAATTGAGATAAATAATATAAGCTATAAGTTACTTGAATTAGCTTATCAGAAACCGTTATAAGCTAGTAAAAATAAGTTATAAGCTCGTGAGAAAGTGATAGTTACCAAACAAGTCTTTTTTAGTCAAATGAGTCTATAAGACATAAGCTATAAGCTCAAAAACATATCAAAGAAACCCTTGTATTCATCAGCTTGCATAAATAGCTTATGAAAACAGCTTATATGCAAAAAATTTAACCTTTTTTTTTTGTTGTTATAGAAATAGCTTATAAATAAGCGCTTATGCTATAAGCTGCATTAAGTTGTTTATCTAAATAGGGCCATAATCTTTATGGGTCAATGCTTGTAAATTGTTTGAAACTCTTACAATAGATGTTGGTCTTTCTTGGTAGAAGTTTATGGTATTACCTTCTCTTCATGATTGCAATACTAATCCAATGGGTGCGGGTTAAGCAAAAAAATAAGGAAAATGCATATTAGTGCCTCAAAACTCAACTTATATTTTTGCTGCGTTTTTTATTAAAAAAAATAAAAAATACATGAGTTTGGTCATTGTCTTAGCCGTAAGGATAGAGAGAACCTTGAACTTGTTGAATGTGGTGACGTTTGTTGTCGGTGAAGCTTTGAGCGATATCTAAGTGTTGGTCCACTGTAGACCACATGAAACACTTCTCCACTCATCTTGATTTAATGGTGAATATTCTTCTACATTTGATTATTTATTTAGAAGTACTATCTGAAATGCTGCTAAATGGTTTTTTTAATCAGAACTTGTGTTGCACCACTTGAAAGACTTAAGCTGGAATATATTGTTCGTGGCGAGAAGAGGAATATCTTTGAGCTTATTAATTCAATTGCTACAACTCAAGGTTTGAGAGGTTTTTGGAAGGGGAACCTTCTAAATATTCTGCGAACCGCTCCGTTCAAAGCTGTTAATTTTAGTGCTTACGACACATATAGAAAACAACTACTTAGATTCTCTGGAAATGAGGAAACTACCAATTTTGAGAGGTTTATTGCTGGTGCTGCTGCTGGGGTTACTGCTACTATTATTTGCCTTCCACTTGATACTGTACGTGGTGATCGTGATTTATAAATTTTTTTACTATCTTTTACTGCCCAATTGAATAAACTTGCACATGAACATGACTATTGATCTTGGTATGAAACTGTGAACAAATGAAAAATCAGTTGAACATTTTAAGTTCTTTAACTTTCTTTAGTTAATGAGACATTTGGAGTTTGGACTTTGAGTTCTTGTTGGTAATTTCAGTGTTGTGCTTAACACTGACTGTCCTTCAATGAAGCATGACGTTTCTTTCTCTCTGTCTATCCTGCTGTGCCCCCTTGTATCCATATATGTTTCTCTGTTTTGCATAAATAGTTTAATAAAAAAATAATAGGTATAATTTGTTTCATATGGACACAACAGTGAGTCTGTGATTATGGGACCATGTTAGAAGCTGAAATCAGCAGGTCCAAATATTTTGATATCCCGTTTGAAGTACTTCCATAATGGTATGTGTTGTAAAGGCTGACTTGTAAGAAAATTGTTGTAACATGCATTTATTTGGTTCCTCCAACCAGTGTCAGAACCTGAATCATGTAACATGCATTTATTTGTTTTTGTTACTAATTAAAACAAGTGCACACATTCAGCATAATCACTTGGAAAATTTACTGTGTGTCTTATAGATTCGGACCAAGATAGTGGCACCTGGCGGAGAAACTTTGGGTGGTGTAATTGGTGCTTTCCAATACATGATTCAAACTGAAGGAATCTTTTCTCTATACAAGGGTTTAGTACCATCACTTATAAGCATGGCTCCTTCTAGTGCGGTCTTTTATGGTGTATACGATATGCTAAAATCATCTTATCTGCATTCACCCGAAGGAAAGCAAAGAATCAAGAATATGCATAAACATGGGCAGGAACTGAGTGCCTTTGATCAGCTAGAGTTGGGGCCGGTAAGAACATTGTTGCATGGGGCTATTGCTGGTGCATGTGCAGAAGCTGCTACATACCCATTTGAAGTGGTGAGGAGGCAGCTTCAATTGCAAGTCCAGTCTACTAAATTAAGTTCTTTAGCAACTTTTGTCAAAATTGTGGAACAAGGAGGCATTTCAGCCCTCTATGCAGGACTTATTCCCAGCTTATTACAGGTATTAAATTCTTAACTTCTTGTCATGCTCTAGTTACTTGTGTTTTTACTGTATTTATATTTATCAATTTTGAATTCCTATTTGCTGAGGAATTATAACTATTATGTAGTAATCACCATTCTGTTCATATTGATTATTCATCACTACATTATAGTAGTAACTACTTAAATTTTAGATGTAGAGAATGTGATTAAGGTTCATACAGGGGATTGTTTCTTTTTTAAATCTGAATTCCATTTTACATTTTACCACGTGCTGATCACAGGCTAGCTCTATATTGTCCTTCTCTGATTTCCTCAACCCAAGAATGTCATGTTTATGAGTTTTTTGCCTATTGCTATTAGGATAATTTTCCCCGTAAAATTTCATAACATCAATTATATATTCCAAAGCAAAAACCTTTTTATCATGGAAATGTATTTACTAGGGACCATGATATAAAATCTATGCGGCTTTTATGATTGTCTTCGTCTGTTCTAAACTTCGATCTTAAATAGAAAAGCATGCTTCCATTTAGGCAAAATCGCTCTCATGGTCAAGGTAGTCAGAGTCTTTTTCCTACGTAGGATCAGGGAGGTGTCACAAGATTGCAAATCGCAGAATCGTAACATGGATCTTAAGATCCTACCAATTTCACAAACATTTTATATATAAACAAATCAAATAAAAAAAAACTTTAAATCACACCCAAAATACTATGATACTGAAACTTAATTAGGATCATAAGATTCATAACATAAAGCCATACAAAATTCATAAATGCCACAAACAAACTAAAGCCATGGATATAAAACGTCAAGGAGAGAGAATATAAATCAGAGCAGTGCAGAGAACAGAGGGAAAGGGTCACACGTCAAACGGGTTGCTGCCTCGTGTGAGTCTATGCATGATGCAAAGGGTCGTGCATGCATGAAGGGAAGGCAGCACGCAGCAGCAGTGACGGAAGACAAAAGCAGAACTCAAAACAGGGCAATTCAAACATGAGAGAGAGTACGACAAATGGGCAGTTTTTAGAAATTAATAGGCTTAGTGACTTAATTTTTTTTCGAAAAATTAAGCATACTGACATGAAAACTAGCTGTGGCACCCTTTCATGTCTCGTGTGCTTAAAACATGATTTTTTAATGCTAATCTTCATTTTAAGGAACCAGGTTGTGGATCCGATCTGTGAATTACTGCTCTATACAAACAAAAAAATCTCAGCGAGTGCGCATGATTCCACCGGTTCTACGGCTCTGCATGACAACCCAGCCGCTCCTACCAATTTATATTTCTTAGCATGCACTATTTCATGAACACAGCGAGACCTAGCCTGATCGCAAAATCGCACCATTCTACACTTTGACTTGCGATTTGACTACCATGATCACGGTCCTTTAAGTAATTTAATTGCACTGGATCAGTCTTTTATGTTTTTTCCCAACTAGGTCCTTTAACTCATAACATGCACACCGTCAGCAGTGAAGCTAGCCAAAATTTTCCAAGGGGGCCAAATATATAGAAAAAATAATAAATACTTTCACGAATATTATCTTGACAATTTTTGTTGTTGACAAAGTTCTCTGGGTACTTACTATAAGGATTTAAACTGCCAAAACAAGAAAAATAAATGTATCAATCAAGTGATAATGTGTTTTCTATCATATTTCTATTATTTATTTTCACAAATAAATTTATTTGGGGTGGCTAAATCTATATTATGAGAGTAGTTAAACACAAAAACACACTAACTTATAAAAAAAATTGAAAATTAAAAAAAAAATGTTAAAACTATGCTTCACCCGTGGACACCGTTGACATTTTTTGAGTTTCCGTCCATCTCCATTAAAGAAAAAAGGTCTATTTAGTTGTTTGATGTTGATGGTTGATGTAGACGTTATGTACTTATGTGAATGTGACCACTAAATTATAATCTTGACTCATTATTTTATTTATTTTTTACAAAAATAAAAATAATGCCTGTAGTTATTCCCCTTCAAAGAAGCCCGGTTTTAAAATAGAAAAGCCTCCGTCATTTTTATCCATTCCCACCCTCATACTCACCTCTAACCTAACCAATCAAAACCATCCACCTTGAAATTGAAACTACTCCATTATCCGCCTGTACTCCATAGTCATTTCAGCCCCAAAAATCGCTGGGAAGATGAATGAAAATGAGTATGATTTTACAAGGATATTCACAGTGGAAGTTGGAGGGGGTTGTTGGTGTTGCTACTCACAAATTGCAGAGACTGGTGGTGAGATGGAATGTTTCACAATGGTGGTAGGGAGTTTGGACCCACGGGACACGGGGCTCCAATGCCGGACATGAACCTCCCTTTTTTCTCCATATTTCTCTGCTTCTTTCTAAAGCTATTGCTGTTGCCTTCACTCACTGTTTTGTACCGATTCTTTCTGTGTAAAGGAGGATGATAGTTAGTGATGGAAGTTAACGGTGCATAGATGGTGGGCTATGGGTGAAGATGAAACTCCCTTCTCACATTCTCGTCTATACCTCTCTGTATTTTGAGTTTTCTCTCTTTTTCCTCTTCTCTCTCTCAAACTCGTCTTTCTGTTTCTCAGTTTCTGTTTTTGGTAGGAGTATTGTGATGAGGAGTCAGGTCTTTTGGTTGCTTTCTTTGAAAAACCCCTCTTTGCTTCCCAGCGATGGGAAAAGAAGCAAAACTCTGATTTGGTTTTTATAATAAATTTTTTGGAAATGTTGGACTAGGATATGGTGTAGGAATAAACATGTCGTCAAATTAATAGTCACATCAGCATCGTAACGTCCACATGGACACGTTTTTATTGGAGTTGGATGGAAACTCAAAAGGTCAATGGCGTGCATGTATTGAGAGTTAAGGACCTTCTTGCAAAAGAACATAAAAGACTAATTTCACACAATTATTTAACTTAAAGGACCACATGATGAATTTTTCCTTTCATTTATTTATTTTTCTGATTTCATGCTGCTTATGATTGCTTTCTTCTTAACCATAAAATTTTAATAAATTTGTTTTGATTTCTCTTTCTCAGGTACTTCCTTCAGCATCAATTAGTTACTTTGTGTATGAGTTTATGAAGATTGTTCTCAAAGTAGAGTAGGCACTGAATAGATGAGATCATCAGTTTTATACGGATAAGAAGTAGTAACCTGATTTATAAGCGAGAATCTGATATTGTTGTTGGAATGGTAATTTTCAACTTGCATTGGCTATATTTGATGTTGGCCTTTGAGGTTGAAAACATAATTTTGGTTTACCACTCCATACTTCTGAGAAAGTCATCACGGTACGGACGCACAGACTCTACCAGCAGAAAGTTTTTGGACTGGCTTTACAGTCAATATACCCAGGCACATAAACTTAGTTGCACTCTGCCAGATCCTAATTCTTATGCTTATTCCGTCTACACATTTTTGTTAACTTCTTTTCCCATTTGCAGTTGGTTATTATCATTAGCATGGTCTGTCCAAGCAAGATAGTCCCTTTGCTTTAGGTTTTAATTCTTAAAGTAGCTTATTGATTATTCTTGGGCATTTTTTGCACCTAACTGGATACTCTACTTGTGAATGCACATGATTTTGAAGTTTCATGAAGAGAGAAGGTTTAGTAAAATCAGGTAAATGAGATCTCACTATACTGTTCTGTGCGTGCTGTTGAGAAACTTATTCACATGTATGGTTGCCGAATACATGCCACGATATCACAATAAAGAAAGTTCAAAATGCACAGTTATGTTTGGGAGAGGGAAGTGTTTAGGAGTTAGATACAAATTTCATACTTTCTTGATTGTGATTGGTTTGTGTTCCCCTACATTCCATGTGAAACCAGAACATTTCAAGAAATGAATGTCAATGATTGTAATGTAATGAGAAAAAGATTAAAAAGTGGAGTTGTTTCTATTATGGAAAATGGGGGCATTTAGAAAATATTGAAAAAGGAAAACAATGATAAGGGGTCTAGCATAGCAGAATAAAATATTTATGCTGGTAGTTTTGGAACCGTGTGATGTATGGTGTAAGATCATGGTTGTTACTTGATAGACTCCTGTGTGATCTCTCATATGTGAGAGTTGCATGTGTATGATGAAAGATATCTTTGATTGTGTTACATTTGTTAACGAAATGGTTTTTAGGTTTGCATCCTGAGTCTTGGATGTTATCAACATCGTCAGACCATTTGACCAACAAGTTGTAATTTGTATTGTGCTCACGTTTTATAAGGAGAGATAACAACTTCTCATAGCTAAATTTGATCGACACTTTTCCAGACTGTAACAAGTGTGCAGAACTAAATTCCTATATGCTATTTAAAAGACAATTGAACCTGTGATCTTCGAGATGGATTCAAAGAGTGAAGTCAATAGTATAGAAAACATTTAGGAGGACCAAATTGAATCTAAAGTTTTTAGTTCAGTTTGTAGGAGTTCGATATTTTCCTTTTTCTCCAACTATTTGGTAGAGTTTATTAGAAAAGAAGAAGCTCTTGTAATTGTAATTAGTCATACCTTAGTAGGGGCGTCTATATTTTGTTACCCTTCACAATTATGATGATTTTAGTACTTGTATTACTGTTCCAATCATTAATGATATGTTCCATCTCTTCTTTTGTTAAAAAAAAAAAGTTAGTATTCTAAAACAGTAGTGTTGTATGCATGTACGACATATACCCTATTTGGGTGGCACTTATGTGACATTATGGTATATGCCGTACATGCATACAACATTAATAAAATAAATATTTGTTTCATAAATATATGAATCAATTCTCACATAACATTCATAAAATGTTTCATCTTTTATTTAAATCTTTTGAAGGGTTGTTTATGTACCAATAAACAGGAACGAGTCTATCATAGAAATCACTCTACAAGCAAATTTGAATATGAAATTTCTCTAGTTCATGCACTTGAGTTCACTTCTTTTGTTCCTTTGTACACACATAAATGAGGAAACAATTTTTCTGTACTACCTACACGTATAAAATATCAAATTAATGATACAAATTTGGATAGGGAAAACATAAGATATGAGTGTGTAAATCAAGTTAAGAGCTAAAATTGGGGTTTACATATGTGAAAATAAGGATTTTTTTTCTATCATTAAGAATCGAATTTGATTCAACGGGTTTTACAAATAATCACTCGCGCAGTAACAACTTGCGCTAGACTTCAATGATATATGAAAATGGGGATAATCTCATAATTGTTATCCATTTTCTACTGAAAAGTGAAGCACCTTGTCGATAATCACGGTTGTGGTTTTTGGATTACTCCAAATTAAACAAATTGAATCAACAAAAGTATAAAGAAAGGGCTAAAATTGGGATTCAAAAGAATATGACATCATTACCACGAAACATGTTCAACAATTAGCCAGATACATACTCCCACCATTTGTAAATAGCATATCCATATACCACGCTATAAACAATCACCCTCAGAGGAGAACATGTAAACCTGTATCATAGAAGAAAATTCTACATCAAATTATTCAATCAATTTTATTTTTCGATATCAAAAAATAAAATTTAAATTAAGGGAGACATTCTCTATGTAAAGAGAACCCTAAATCCTATAGAAGATTTACTTAGAAAACACTCTGCTTTTTTAGAATATCATCAAGGTCAGAAAATTTACGTAACCTAATATGTGAGTCTATGCTCTTTTGGTAATCCATTTCATGGCCATAACTATAAATAAGTACTAGTTCGGACACTCATACCAAGTACGGGTTAGAATTTCGTCATACTTAATGGAGAGCATGTATCAAGTTAAAGTTCAACATAAGATAAAAGAGTGGATGTTGACTAGCAAATAAGTGAAAACTCATATACTTAAGCCTTAAAATTTTAGATGAAGATGTTGTATCATTCTCACTTGTGTGTGGTTGTCCTTGTCGACTCACACCAATGTTGGCTCCCTCATAAGGCCCAAAGTTGATATCATATCCCGGTTCAACATTGTGGGAGAGCAAGAGTGGTTTTTGGTAGTGGATCGTGGAATCGAGAGTCTCACACTTATTGAAGAGATGTTAATAAGTATAAGCATGTAACAAGAATTAATTAGCAGATTATTAGTTTATTTTAAATGCTAGTGTTACTTTATCTGGGACAATATTAAGATTTTTGGTGTTCCAGACCAATCAATAAAGATGTACCCTTTTAATTTTTCGTATGACTTTCTTCTTGCATTTGTTGTTACAAAATCTTTATTTATAATCAAGGTTCTTTAAAAAAAAATAATAGAATTAATCAAAGTGAGTTAAAAAGAAATATATCTAGTACTAACTATTAAGAAAAATAAAATAAAATTTTGCTACCCCTGAAAAAATGGTGTATTGGGTTGTCACCCCTCTTACCCACCTAGAGCCACCCATGTACCTTATGTCACTTCACCTCTTTAGCTCTAATAGATGTTTGTATTTAAACTTGACCTTGTACTCATTTGTAATTAACCAACATTTTAACAAATTATTTTTTCCTCTCTAATACTTGTCCCATAATTTCTCCTTTGTATTATGTTCTATTCTAAATCATTAGAATCATTACCGGTGAGAACTTGGACTTTATCGATTCATTGCTAGAATCCATTTTTCTTTGTCAAAGTATAATAAGTGTACTAAACTCATTTAAAAAACACTAATTTTATTCGAAGTCGATATTTTCAAAAGGAATGCAAACCAAATAAATTAAATTTCCTTCCATCTAATTTTTTTTTTTGAAGAACCTTTAACCTGAAGTTATTATGGTGGCACCTTGATTTTGAAGTTTCAAAGCGTAACTTTATTCAAATCACGATTCTAGCAATCTCACCGTCAATTTAAACATGCACGCTTAGGTTTGATTCATCTAAATCTAGTCTACAAGAGTATATAAAGAATATAAATGAATTAAGGGACTCACTTTAGAAATACAGATCCATGAGAAAGAGAAGCTGCTGATCTTTCCTCAACAGTAACAGGATAAGGCCAACGAGAAATATCACGGTTGAAATAATCCCAATCAGGTAAAAGAACACCAGAAATTCCAACAAGACCCAAAACATAGGTAGCAAACATCTTCTTGAAAGAGTATGTGCATATACCAACTACCAATATAACTGCTGCTAGCCATAGTATAGAGGTTCTTAGAGCTGCATCATTTGCCATGGTTGTGATGAGATGAATTAGATTAGATTGATATGTCACCAACCAATATTATAGACTTTAGGAAATAGATTCAATTTAACTTAATTGTTGATTTTGGTTACTTGTTATGAGTGGCCATGCTTTACAATTACGGTAGTGGTAAGGCATAGTTAAGACGTATGTATGAGCTTTAAATGCAAACTCAACGGTCCCTTCTATAAACTTTTTAATTAATTTAATGTGCTACATCATAGTTGCCGACTTTGCATTTGAGTTGGCAGGTGTTATTTCCTCCTTTGCTCTCACCTCATTCTCATACAGCGTTAATGCGTGCACTAGAAAAATTTTAATGATAGAAATGTCCAAGGATATCAAATTGTTCAAAGCCTATTGCGGAACATGCACAATTAAGACGTGGTGCATGTGGTTGACAAGTAATAACTTTAGGATGGGCAACCAAAACCCAATCGACACCTTAAGAGAGAAATAGAGGGGAAATGTAATAAATATGATATGTTAACGATATGATGAGAAGAGAGGTAAAAGAGAAAATAAGATATTGAATGTGCCTATGAGAATTAGAGGTGTTTAAATATCATGATAAGTAGTAAGAGATTAGAACCATATTTATCATCGATTTAATTCATATTTATTGATAGTGTATTATTTTTTGCACCAACAATTAATCATAAATGTTGAATTATAAAACTATTTGACAACATTATCAAAAAAGAATTACGTGTATTCTTAAAAATCAGTATATTATTTAACAACATATATAGGTCTTTTTTTTAACAGGGCATTTAACAACATAGGTAAAATAGCTTAACTTGTTTGAACTAAATAATAAGGAGTTAAAGGTATTAAATTCAATAAAGAAAAAAAAAAACTAATCTGTAATTTGTAGTAAGAGTGAGGGGCATAAATCATTATCCATCCATCCATACAAATGAATTAATTCTGAAATAATGGTAATAATGTATTAGTAAAATTTGAGTAGCCTCTTGTAAATCTTATTTTGTGTATAGTATAAATCATTATTTTTATTCTTTGATAAAAGAAAAATTAGGTTAGGGGAGACACACTCCATACGTGTTTAAGAAGAACCACTTATTTTATTGAAGTACATGTTTTGGCTTACAATGGAATTGTCAAAATCATGATGAGTCATCGTAATTTTGCAAAAGTTATAAAGTACTCCCTCTGTCCCAAAATTTAAGTAAAAATTAGTCAATAAAAGTTAATGTATTTGGTTCAAAATTTGTACCAGATACATCAATTTATGTTGACCTATTTTTGCTTGCATTTTGGACGGAGAGAGTATAACTTTTGAAAATCATGATAACTCACTTTTTTTTTTTTAAAAAAAAAAAAAAACCTTGCCTCATTGTGATTCTTAACACAAACCCACAATGATACTAAACAATTCAATTGACATATAATCATCAATTGTAAAATTTCAAACTAGAACGCAAATCACATATAATGTGAGCAAAAAGTGTAATCACATGTGCTAATCGCAATTGGTTGTAAATATGATTTTCTCACAAACGGTTTGCAACCAAATTAAAAAAAAAAAAAAAAAGTAGTTAGCTTACTTGAATTTGGTAAGACCGGGTGAAGTGGAGTTTCCTCTTGGGGCAAAGGAAGGTCAGAGAAGTTTTCTCTTGGTGATTGTAAGTAGGTTATCTTATGAAGCATCACACAAGTTATTAATAGATCCCTATTTGTCAAGGTCCACACCTGTTTAATTTCTTCATTACTTTTCCTAACTTAATTAACTATACATTATCAATTACTGGAATGCATTATCTGTTTAACGGACGCTATAGGAGAGGCTATGGATATTTTGATATCGATTGGCTTAGTTTGCAATTGTAATTTGCCTACCATATTAGAATATATCTTTTCCCCTAAAAAACTAATAGAAGGAGTAGTTATGGATTCATTAACCACAAATTTTAAACTGTTTTAGTCATATTTATGTATCAAAATAATATTTTGTAATTTTGAATGGTGTTGTACGATCTTATATGCTATTTAGGTTTAAGTTTGACCAAATGAACCAACCCATTGTAGGCTTTGTAAGGTATTAGAAGGAAGGAGATACGAATCCATATTAAGTTGGAAGTGTGTCCTTAAAGCTTGGTGAGAATACCCTTTATAGGAGACATACAAAGAAGCATATTCCTAGAAATTGTGGTAAAAAAATAACAAGCCAATTAAGTAGGTGACCTCGAAGTCCGTTTTTAACTTTTTATGGATGTATTGGTTGGAAACCCATTTTAGCAAGCAAATCAGTTGTTTAGCTGACACTGAAATCAAACATGATATTATATATTGAAACTATAAAGTTAATAATCTAACGTCACTGGTCCCTTCTATTCTCTCATTTGAACACACAATCTTAGTCCCCGACAAGATCCTTTCTCTTCAAAGATCAAAGCCAAATGTGTGTTGTGTGTATCAATCGTTTACTAACAAATACAATTACGACATGGTAAATAAAAGACAATTTATGAGGAACAAGAAATTGGAAAGGAATAATACGTGTTAAAGAAGAAATTAAAATTAAATGGTCTCACTCATAAACACCTTTGTTGTTCAACATAGATGTAGACACTTGATAATTAAATTCAATAAACTTAGGTTTGACAATGTGTAGCTTATGTTTGAAGCAACATGAGTAAACCATTTTTGTATAGTATATACTAGTAGACATATTTAAACATGAATGTATAAATATTTTAAGGTTTTTGAAAATACTGGTTGGTCTCTTAATTTACATCATACTAGGATTAAATTTATTTGATATCAATTAGTCTATTTAAACTTTGATCCTAGTCAACATAATTTTCCTACAAATTCAAATATTTAATAAGGGGCCTATACAATTAAGCCAACATCGATAGCTAAATATCTAATCTATACAATTAACCAAGTGACTGAGCTCAAGTGATTAATGAGCTTCATCAAAGGACGAATTTTAGCATAATCTAAGTTTGATTTTAGGGTGGAACAATTCTTAGTCAAGTCATACTTATCTCATGATCAAACTCCGGATTATCAAGACATTTCCTGAAAGGGTTTACACCGAAAAAGAAATGGGAGTTATTTTAGAAACATCTTGAGATTTGGCTGATACAATCAGGATTGATTGCACATTTTGGTCAAGTTCAAAAACATTTACTTAATTTGTACTACGCGTTAACCTTTTACTTAAATTTGTATCGAGTACATATAAAATGTAGGAGTATACCATGACTAAGAAAATATGCTACAGAACAAAATGCACAAAGACAAATGTTCAACAAACGCCATTGAAGGTTTCTCAACCGTGCAAAGAATTAATGTCTTAAGGCTTAAAAATAATTTGATGCAAATTTGGGAGTTATAATTTGATGCACCAAATTCTCCTTCACGCCTCCAACTGCACCACCCTCCGAGTCAAATACGTCACATCATGATTAATGTCATTTTCAGACAATTAACTATCTCGACTGCTACCTTGGGTTTGTCCTGACTTTTTAATCTCTGAGGCTTTCTTTCACTCACCAATATAGTTTACTATATCTAGCTATTTTCAACCAACCAATTACTTAGATTTTTTCGTTTACCTGTTTTGATATTCAGATAAAGTAATGTTGCATGTGCCTATATTTTACGTGCCAACTTGACCTGCAAATATATATACATGTAACTTCATAATTGGTGTATGTTTGATAGTGCCTCTGTACGGCCGACAATGACCAAGCCAACTCGAATAAGGTTTGAGACTCAATTCGATAATTGATTTATTGAACTTGGTTCATGAATTAAATGAAATGAACTTGAGTTGAAGATTAAGTTTGTTAACTTAACGAATTGAACTTGAATTATATATAGTTCGACTCGTTTGAGTCATGAGCCAACTCGATTATATATATTTCTATGTTTGGTATTCCTTTTTAAAAAAAATTAAGTTATTTCACTTGGGTGAAACCACGGTAGAAAGTAACAAAACTCATGTGAAATAGACATCTGTGAGGGGTTATCCGAGCAGTGACATGTCTCGTAAATCAGATCATTACAAATAACTTGTGAGGGATAAAACTTTTTCAGTTTATTGACACGATTTCTACTAATTTGACGGCATGTTAGTTTGATCGACACAGTTTCGGAAGGGGCTTACTCTTGTTAAACAACATCCAATTATTATTAAAAAAAATATATAGGATTAGTCTTTTACATTATTTTAAAGCTATATCTATATTTAAAACATGCAATAAAATTAATATTTTTAGGGGAAACTTATTTTAAACAATATTTTAATTTTTTTTTTAAAAAATAAATTAAACACTTGAGTCTTTTTTTTAAAGAAAAACACTAAAGATTTTTATACTATAAAAATAAGTATACAAGCTACAATAAAAAATAATATATAAGAAATAAAACAATACATAAATACAACATTTTTTTTAAGATAAATCTACTAACGTAGTTGAAATAATAATGAAATATAATGGTTTGATTCAAGTCTCAGATGATCGGTTTTGAATTACGAGAAATTGATAGTATAACCAATAGAAATTTGATTTGGTTAATTAAAAAATTGATTTGGTTAATTTTGTTTGTTGTAGGTGTATTTTTTTTGTGGTGATCGGGGTTTGAATCTCGGACCTTCATATATTATACATTGTCTCTACCAACTAAGTTAAGCTCACGATGATAGTTTGCCATAAGTGTATAAAAAGTCATGAAAATTAAAGAATATTGTTTTCATCATGGTACGTACTGTGGATGAAATGATTCTTTACGAGGAGATGAAATCCAAGAAGACAGGACGTGAGTGTTTAGATGCATGCAAACAATGACGAAATTAAAAAGGAAACAGCCTCCTCGTTGCGTGCATGGGAGGGATACCTTTCCATAATCAATCAACCATTCAGTCGCCACGTGTTACGTAATCTATTTTGTAATTTTCGACCCTTTATCATTATTACTTTAGTGCCATCCTAATTGAATTCAAACTAGAATATAGTATATGTACATTATTACCTATTTGTTCTCTTTTGTTTTTTTCATCAAACTTTATCATACGTAGATTTTTCAAATGTTACAGAGAGGGAAACATGGGAGAGAAAATACCTTTTTACTCTAATGAGTGATATGCAAATAATACCTTTTTACTGATAAATGAGATCATGATTAAAATAAAATAATTATAATAATAATAATTGTAATGATAATAATTCTCACAAAATAATTGTAATAGTAATAATACTACATTCAATTGATATATAGATATACATTTACCGGCATTTGGGGGGATTTGAGTATAGGAATCATAAATTAACTTAGGACTGTTTCTCATCATGAAAAAATAGTGTTATATGCAATGCAAAACAAAACAAAACACAATATCTAGTTAGGGTACCCTAGGTGCTGTGGAAACTATTTTGTCAAGTCGGACCACAATAGATGTCACTCTGTGCATTTGAATATAAAATATTTTTTATTAAGTTGAAAGAGATCCAAAGCATCTCATTTGAGCGCTTTTGAACCCATATTATCATTATTATTTATAAAGGTTATTAAATAATTAAAATTTGTACCAAAAAAAATTAAAATTATAGGGTACTTCCCTTAAAAAAAAATAGGGTTAAATATGTTTTTAGTCCCTACATTTTGCGCTCCTTTGATAAATAATCCCTACATTTAAGTAAATGTTTTTAAAATCCTCACATTTTATATCCGTTACCAAATTTAGTCCCTGCCGTCAATTTTCTGTCCAGTCACCAAACGGACTTTTGATCTGGCAATTTGTTTTTTTACCTTTAAATATATTTTTGGTCCCTATAAAATTGATACCTTCTAAGTTTAGTCCTTACTTAATTTTAATAGTTTTTTTTAGTCCCTATGAAAAATTTATGCACTCAATATTAGTCCTTACTCAATCCAATTTGTTTAATTTATGCTTTAATCATGTTGCATTATAATTCTTACTTATTGTATGTTTGAATATTAGGGGAGGCCATGTAAAAATCCATCCAATGTTGTTGAGAGTAGTTTTGCCAGGGAAAAGAAAGTAGTTGATGAGTCTAGTGATGTTGTGAAAAGGAAAAAACAACCTGCACCAAAGAAAGGAAAGTTGTTGCTGCTAAATCTGTGACAGTGATTTCTGAGGCTGGTGATGCACCTCAACCTGATGTTGTAAGGGTTATTTAAGCCGCTAACTCATTACTGCACTTTATGGGTTCTTTTATTGGTTTCTGTTATGTGAACAAAGACATATAATTCACTGTTATACTTGAAAGTTTGGTTATAACATAGAACAAATGAAACCAACTTTGTTAATGTGAAGTTATTTGTAACTAAAATTATTGCAGTCTATTGTCAATGAGGCTGAAACCATGATGCAAGGATTGAAAGCTTTACCACCAAATGTTTTTGAAGAGACAATAGGTGGATTAGTTCATGGACTAGTTCGTTGGAATCATAATGTATCCAAAGTGACCAAGGTATTTCACTATCTATTAAATCTTAGTCTTATAGCATGGTAATGTTCCTGCTTCATACATTCCTAATTGTTTTCATTTTGAAATATAGCCTACTGAAAGCACAAGTAACAACGTTGACAATGAGGCTAGCAACATATTAAGGGGATTTAGTACTACGACACCAGAAGTTTAGGATAACACCATGAAGGAGTTGGTGACTGGGCTCGTGAAATGGCATCATGAAGTTGGAAGTTTAGTACTTTTTTTTTATGCTTGATGCTATTTATGTTGAACTAAGTGTGTGTAATCAAGCATTTGACATGTAATGCTTCATCTTTTCTTTGTTAAATATGTGTTGAAGCTTAACTTAGGTCCAACTACTACAACTTATGGCCTTCTTTTATTTTGTTTTGGGTTGATT
>Ga0315913_1000904_pt1 | contig 29857 bp, 16 predicted proteins | sample MpolsnodulesMG_FD_207736 | JGI IMG/M metagenome (GOLD analysis project Ga0315913, IMG submission 207736) | Medicago polymorpha root nodule microbial communities from Los Angeles, California, United States - small nodules | ecosystem: Host-associated > Plants > Roots > Nodule | place: USA...
AAAGAAAACCAAGGATGAAAAGAAAGCCAAGAAAGCCGAGGTAGCATCTAAGGCACAAAAGTCAGGGAAAGGAAATGTTCAGAAGGGTGCTATGCCCAAGGGTCCCAAAATGGGCGGTGGTGGTGGGAAGCGTTAAGTTTTTCCATTTTTGGTTACCATTTAAATATAATTTGTTTTCAACCTTCAGTACCGATATATTTTGTTTGCTTGATCAGCCTTTTATGCTACTGTTCTGTGAAACTTATGTTTGGAGCTTCAGAGTGAACACAGATATTAAATGGATTTTGCTAGTTGTGTTATGTTCATTTGCACTAATGATCCCTTACGATGTTAGTTATTAATTGCATGTTTGATTATAAGTTTTACTTTTGGTCAGTGCCTGGCACTTGTTCGTTATACCCTTATATTCAGCTCAGAATATATTGTTTTAAGAGATAAGACGTCTTAATTCAGTAGTTTAACTTTCCCACTAATCCTGGTTCTTTCAAATTCAGAATATGTTGTTTTAAGCCTTAATGTCTTAAAAGCAATTTTTATTGAATTGATTGTTTAGTAGTAAAATTAACAATTCATGTTGTGCATAGATGACTAGTTAAGTTACAAGTTACGTTCTTAAATCACGTTGAAAAAAACTGAGTGTGAGTTAACAACGTTGGATATTTTTCAAGGAATGACCAATTTTGAAAGAGAGAAGAGAAATTTTTGTAAGTTACAACCTGGCATGGATAACATTGTTCTTGCCAACTAATGCATTACATTACCCTTCTTGTCTCCTATGTTCGAAAACGCATTCAAAATGTTCGTACATTTTCTAATAATATCCCAACTTCTAAGGCAATATGCTATGAAATTTTGAACTTCATTCTCCGCAACCAATAGAAGCAATGGCTTCTCTGAAGACACCAATGCCAATGGCTTCTCCCTCAACGATTGAGGGATGACAAACGTTGAGATGAAAGGGAATATGTTCAACGTCGGTATTAGGTATTAGTGTGTACAATTGTTATCTTGATTTTTTTTCCTTCGAAAATAGAAGTGAAATATAACTATTTAGAAGAGGAGGAACTACTTGGCCATACATGGGATTAAACAGGGTGTTTCGGGTAGCACTTGGGTGACATTGTGGTTGGTGACATTGTGACATTAGCCAACCACAATGTCATAAGTGTCTTTCTTCTTTCCCTTTGATAATATCTTTTTGTTTCTTTGTACACGTGTGACATTGTAGTTGGCCAATGTCACCAACCACAGTGTCACCCAAGTATTATCCGGATTAAACTATGTAACTTTAGGTAGGCAATAACAAAAAGAAAAAACCGTTGTGTTAACTTGCACATGATAATATTGAGATTCACTTAGACCATCTCTATTTTAAAGTGTAGACATACAATGATTTAAACAAATAAAAGAGTGAGTATTAGAGAGGGTGTTCAAAATAGAGTGTTGCTAGCACTTCACATGTTTGAATGATATAAAGGAGAATTGATTTTAAGAGTAGAAATGATTCTACTTGAAGTTAGAACTTGTAGCTTTTGACTTCTACAATTGATTGTAATCTTAAATTTATTGTTAAATCTACTTTTACTTAAACTCATCCAAACACTTTACACTCAACTCATTTCTATCTAAAATAAATTTTAGAGAATCAAATTACTCAAAAATCAATTCTTATCACCACAAAACCAAACATAAACACACGTCTAAAGGGAGAAAAATTAATTTTAGAAGTGTTGCTCTCGAGTAGAATTGATTGTCTTAAGAATTGGTTCTATTTGAAGCTAGAAATTGGAGCTTTTGAGTCTATAATTGATTTTAGCACTCAAATTTGTTGTTCCACTCACTTTTACATCAATGTATCCAAACATAAATCACTTCACATTCTCACGAAAATAAGACTTGGAATCTCAAGGGGGGTGTGGCTAAAATTGCAAATACTCCTCTATCTACTTCAATTTTAGATGACAACAGAAAGAAATAGATAATATATCGTTAAAAGTGCATATCATCTTACTCGAGAGCTAGTTGATACAACTCATATCAAATAGAATGGACAATGATATTTGATTTAGAATCTCAAAATTCTACCTAGGTTAAAAATATTATTTGCCGTCTGTGCAGGAGATGAGTTCCAACAAAGGTGCGACTTAGAGAGAAAGGTGTGAATTGTCCTTTAAACTATGTGTTATGTGGTGCCAACGAAGAAGATAATTTACATATTTTCTTAGTGTCTTAGCAGTTCCAATCAGGGCCGAACGAAAAGTTTAAAGACCTAAACCTAAAACAATTTCTATATTGAGGTCTTTTACAATATATTTTTTTTACACGGGTTTTATAAAAATAAATATAAAAAAAATTAAGTTTTGTTGGAACCAAGCCTTGGTCAAAAAGGATATGGCATCTTCACCTTTACCAACTTGACTATGGTAACATTAAATTTTAACTCTCATATTATTTATATATGTATAACCAAATTGAATATTTTTTAGGTCTTTTTTAGCACAAAGTTTTGTGGCCTAAAGTCCTAGCTTGGACTGCTTGGCACTTATGCTGATCCTGGTTACAATGGTTGGCAAATATGTTCCCTATTCCCTACCATGGAGGCAGCTGTAAATCATAATAAAGATGTATTAGGCATAGCATTTCAAATTCTTCAAAACTTAAAAATTGATGGAAGCAACAAAATAATAAATCTAGAGTACTGTGATTGATGCTCAAAGCTTTGTTCTTAATGATCGCCTTGTTAAGTTGAGTAGAGATGATTGATGAATTAAACCTTTAGCAGGTAGGATGAAGTGTAATATTGATGTTTTCTTTTCTCAACTTCAAAATAGTGTAAGTATTGATATATGTATCAGAGACGAACGAGGAGCTTTTGAGTTGGTTAAAACATAATGGTTCTCCCATATTTGTATCTTGGCCTCTTTTTAACTCTCAATTGGATATGTGAGTTAAGCGTGGGACTAGTTGATTTTTAGTTAGACTCTAAGAATGTGGTGGATAGTTTTCATATGTCAAAATATGATATCGTTGAGTTTGGTGCTATTATAGATCATTACAAATATACTTTCTCGCAAATTTTTGCCCCTTATTTGATTTCATAAATTATTATGTGGCATTTGACTCAGCTAATTGTGTTGTCACCTAGGTGTTGATTTAGTCAAAGTTGAAGTTTTGTAAAAGAGAGTAAAATTAAGAGTTAAAATTGCTATTTTTTTTAATAGAGAGTCAAAATTGCAACTATTTAAAAGTTATAAAATCAAAAATGAATTTAATTCAACTTATTATACCTTGATGCATATCACTTTAGAGAAGTGAGATTCCATAGTTAGACAATGATGATCAAAATGAAAATTCTCTTACTACATAACAAACAATGGCAAACATAAAACAAATGTTATTTATTTTGCACACTAGTATTTTTGTCACACTACATAGTTTTCACACCTTTGTTTTAGAATAAAACAAGAAAGAAAAATCCAACATTTCAGCTCATCACTGTCCTGTCCTGAATCCTCTGCTCTTTCTCTCTGTAACAACGTGGTAAAAAAATAGTGTGCAACTACCGTCCTTTTCTTTCTACCTAATAGCAGAGTACGTAGAAAAACTTTAACTAAAGAATTGGAAACTACTACTACTTAATACTTAACTTTTACCCTTCCTTGAATCGAATCACTACTGCATTATGACTCATAACTCATAACTACCATATCCCTATATAGTTCTGAATGGATCTTAATGTCAGTCCTCAAACCATTAATACCTAACTACTAGTACACTAAAATTAACTGAGTCACTCACTAGTCACTACTCATAGAGTACTTAAAACTACTTTGACTTGTAATGTAGATAGATTAGGGATAATAATTAGGCAATACAGGCCAGTGACATTGATTAGGAGGCATTGAAACTGAGTTATTAAAATCTTCAACAATGAAAGTGGTACTGTTGTTGTTATTGTTGTATCCCTGATCTGGAACAGCTTGTTGAATGCTACTACTTGTTGGTTTGTTAGAACAACGTAGACCTTCTGATGTGCTTTCTACTGTTTCTTCAACATATGTTTGTGTCCTAAAATTACCACCTGATTGCTCTTTTAGCTTTCCCTTTAACTTCATAACCTGTGTGTTCAGGGCACATTGATCAGCTACATGAATCAATCATTTTGGGGTAATACTAGGTTGAAGAGCTTCATTTTCATATGACCAAAGGAAAAATGTCAATAATTAAATTTTTTATACTGTTAATTATTATATTAAATTAAATTACCGAAATAGAAAAAAGCACCTAATTCTTCATACGTTTAAATACAACAAAGTGTAAAACATATATAATGTAGAATATGTGTAAGGAAAAATAAAATAAAATAAATAGTAATTTTTGTAAGGAAAATATTAATTAATTACACAATATATTTTTCACTCTCGTGTATAATTGCATTTGTATGACATAATCATAATATAGCTCTAACAAATGTTGTTTGTGTGTGTATATATTTATTTTTCTACTTTTTTTTGGGCAAAATTCAACACAAAAGAAAGATGAACATTATCCTCAAACTTGAAATGTAGTAGGTTTTAAGCTTCTTAAAGGCAAAGCATAATACATACAATTTTTTTTGGTCTCTAATATTTATTGATAATTCAACTTCTTTTTATAGGCTTAAAAATCACATAATGCAAGAGGTACATGAAGGGAGAGATACATGAACAAATCTGTGAGATTATGTTGAGATTAGTGGTATAAATGAAATATGGTTACATAATAAAAAATAGATGTTATCTCATTCTATTTCATTCAAATTCATCCTACCTTATACAAACAATCCAAAGATAATTAGTTACCTCTTCTTGAAGTTTCTGTTTTTCCTTGGAAACAACATCAAATTCTTGTTTGAGAACATCATACAAGTGTTCAAGCTGCTTAGCCTTCCACCTTGTACGCCTATTTTGGAACCAAACAGCAATTTGGCGAGGTTGAAGCCCTAGCTCTTTTGAAAGCTTCATCTTCCTTTCAGGGTCTAGCTTTATTTCTTCTTGGAAACTCTTCTCCAGTGAATCAATCTGGTTACTTGTTAATCTTTTCTTCTTCTCTCTGTAATTGTTTCCATCGATGTTCATTTCATCCATAGCTGGAAGTAACCTTTGTGGTGTCTCACCCAATGACGGTTGACTCATTTCCATTCCTAATTTTCCAGCATACACCAATGACAATATATTTTTTTATGAAATACTTAATCTATGCCTTCGTTTCTTTGTACACCCTATCATACAATTTTTTTTTTCTGCTAATTTTCTTTTTACACCTTTTCACCACATCACCATATGCATCTCATAAATTGCTTTTGTCTTTCTTTTCTTTTCTATTTAACTAATGTTATCTATAAAGATTAAATAACACAAAAGTGTATATAATGTATAAGTGAGTAGTTTTCAAATATATACGTTTTGCCTTCTATATGACTTGAAAAGCTAAAAAAAAAAGGAGGAAATAACTTGGGATTCAAGTCAATAAATTCATGTGCAATATTCTAGAGAGAGAGAAGGTGACACAAAAATTGTAAACTAAAAGGAGTAAAAAATAGCTAAAAAAACATTGGAGTATAAAGAGGTCAGTGTTTTTGTTACCTGAATAAGGGGTGTAGTTATAGTTGTAGAAGAAGCTTAAGGAAGACTCAGTATGAGGAACAAAGGGTCTTGTGCTCTCATTCCAATCCATTTTAGGCTTTCACTTTTTTTTCTTCTTCCAATTCCTTACCCTAAATGTGTCTCTTTTATGGGCTTTTTCACTCGGTTAGGATGGACCACGTAGTCAGAGTGAGGAAAGAAGATTAGAGTGGTGCAGTGCAGTCAATAGTTGTATATACTATATAGTGAGGCGTGGCACTGTGTTTCTGACTAAGAGTGATTATTAGAGATGAAATGTTAATTAGGTCCTCAGTAGATCATATTCATGGGATCATCCTAATGGACTCATAACAATTAACCGTTGTACTTGTACACCATATCTTGATTCGAAATATTAAATTAAATTATTGAGTATGTAAGTCATCTTATATGTTATGTTACTTCAACATCTATTTTTTCGTTCAATAATTTTTTTAAGTCACACTATGGTCCTCTATCTCTCTTTTCAAAAACATTCATTACATTTTTTTTTTTAAAGAAACATTCATTACTTCTATCTAGTTGTTTTCATAACAGATATTTTCCAAAAATAACATTAATACCATTTATGACTTTCTCACCTTTCATTTCATCTCTAAATCTACTCATTTTAGTATTTTAAATTATATTTTTTTTTTACTGATAGTATTTTAAATTATATAAAACTTCATTTCATTTTTCAATTTAATTACCTAATAAACTTTTCATTCGTCTGATTCAACACATTTTTATAATTTATTAATTTAGTCTCACGATAACTCTAGATCACGAATATTTAATAAGAGTACTATAACTACTGATCTAAATAGGTATCCAAGCTAAGAATCACCCCACATAGATGCTCAAAATGAGAAATTAAAATTTTACTTAGATAGTACTAATATAGGTGTGTCCGTAAACATACTTTTTTAAACCTATAATATTATGAGACGAGGAGTATGAGTATGAGAGGTTCTTTCCTCTCTTCCTTTTGGGCTAAGGTAGAACTGACCATACTGTCAGAACAAGATGTCAAAAAGGGATGTCATGTGTCGGCTGCCACCCTAACTAGTAACCACTCCTCATGCAAACCTTTTAAGTTTAGTTAATACTTCTATTGATTTTTTTTTACTCTGCTTAAATTGTACAACGTTACTACTTTGTATAAAAATAAAAATAAAAACTTAAATTAATACTTGAAATTGAAGATTTATATTAAATCTTCTAATTATCTCTATTTTTTTGGTACAAAATTATTGCTACTTTAAAATGATATTGAAATTGGAAAATTTTAATCAAATTCATCTCCCATTTGATATTTGTGAGGTTACAATGAAATAAAGTTGATAATATAAATATGAGTTTGAAAATGAATAATTTAGAGATGCATTTAACGACAAAGTAACCAATTTGATTAACATTTTGCGATTCTAGTATCATTTTTAAATATTGCATGTGGGTGATTAATTACCTAAATATACCATACCAAACCTAAGGAGGAGAAACTCATAAGCAACAAACATGTGGCAAACTATATATGACTTAGTGTAGTCCACCCAACAAAAAAAAATTCATTTTTTTTATAGAGAAATTACTAAAATATTTTTAACTTTTAAATAAAATTACATTGTGTTCATTTCTTCTTCATCCAAGTATCCAATATTATCACACTTTTAGGTCAGTTGAATGCATTGATAATTATTTTAAATATTTAAGATATGTAATTTAATTTTTTGATGGTCAACATGGTATTTAATGTTTATTAAAACATAAATTTTTTATATATATTATAGTTTTTTTTTTGTGACACATCCAAACTTTTTTTTTTCTAACTCCACCAATGATGGTATTCACATAAAATACAATTCAACTATGGGACATCCTAAATAACCCTACGGCCAAGAAGATTAACCCAAGTAGGAACTCTATCTAACAACATTTGCCAAAAGAACACCATAATCTTAGAAGGAGCTGAGCTTTTCTAAAGATCATCTAGAATGTTAATATCCTCTATCAAGAGTCTCTTGGACCGGGGGGAAATGATCAGGGCCACATATGTCGAGCAAACATAAAAAAATCCACTCAGATCATGCACCCAAGGACAACTATATCTTCCTCTATGGACAAAAGAAACACGACATAGAAGGATCGTCAATTCCTATAACAACTAGTATTCCCAAACAAACAACTCCCTCTTCCAGCTGAGATCACACAGCCAACGATTCAACTCCTAATGACCAATTTACCCTACAAGAGAATCTTGTTGATCGAATACCAGAAGCAACCTTTGAGCCCATAAACATAAACCAAGTTACCGGGTTGTTATTTTAACAAATTCGTGATTCACCATGATGTATCTATAATTTATACTCGTAATTTGTTGATCAATAGTTGATATTACTCGTTTAACCCTTTAAAATAAGTTACCCACTTTCGAAGCACCGCATCTTTCTTTTTAAAATGAATTTTTTTATGACTACCACATGTTAGTGAGTTTGTCTCCTCTAAGTGAGCAATTCAATCTATGAATATTAACGTTACGACGGGCACTAAAGTATTCCTCTTTCCACATTTCTATTGCCATTAATTATACATTTATTTTATCACATCTAGTTATATATAATTTTTTGGATATACAACAAACAAATAAAGATTTAACTTATATTATTCACTAGATCCTAATATAATTCTAATAGTTTAAATAAAGGAGTATTATACCAATGTATCATATCTCCTTTATATAGTGACATCAACCATTAATTAAAAAATTAAATATAAAAAATGTTGGTACATCATCACAAATCAGGAGTTTGTTAAAAGAACATAATTTTTTTCTTCTTCATTTTATACTTTAGGATCCAAATCTCATGTTTGTTATATTCAAGTGTGAATGGTTAGCCACACATCGTCTATAAAAGGGCAAGAAAATACTAGAGATATATACGAGATGTAACACATATATCTAAAACTTTAAAGTTTTTGACGAAGATCTGACATATTCATCTTTTCTGTTGGTGTTCTCGGACTCTTTAACAAAATATATCCGTAACAAAATATAAACAATAATAATTCAAAAATTCAATTGTGTTTAAAAACATCCGAAGATTTAAATTAAAAATACTAGTTTTGATTGGCAATGCAAGTGAAACGGGGCCCAAAAATTGCAAAACTGAGGTAGAATCAGAACATGCTCCCCGATGTAGTGTACCATAAATAAAAGACAAATGAAGAATGAAGACAAGTTGGTCTGAATGCATTTGTTTTCATTCAATCAACACCATCATCTCCCTTTCAGCTTAATTAATTATGACGGAGACAGTGCTGTGCTTTGCTGCACACAACACAGCTGATTACTTGCACTCCTTCTTTTGTCTTTCCACAAAATTTGGATCTAGCTTCCCTTCATTTAATTACATTTTCAATTTGATTCTAACTCTATTGAGGGATAGGAATAGGACTGCGCTTGTTAGTACTTCTTGGATGGACTAGGATAGATCCTTTGCAATCCTATTACATTCAGGATTATACAAACTAGGGTTCTAAGAAAATTGATTAAAGAAGTTTGTTTGCACCAACACTTTTAATCGAAAACTTGTTTTGATTTATAAAAAGAGAAATGATATTTGTACAACCACTTTGTGACAACTTTTAGACAATTTTTTTCTCTCATACTCACATTTTATTCTTACCCTCTCTCTTCCTTTTTCTCTCTCCATTGTTTTTGACCAATGAAAAGAGAGACAAGGAAGGTTTTCAAATAGGTTGTACCAAATGGTTGTTCAAATATCATTGCTCTTATAAAAAGATATGTTGAGTTGAAAGTATAAGTCAAAAATTTATCAAAGTAATAATATATCATTCTCAATTAAAAAAAAACTCTAAGATAACTTGTTAATTTTTTGTTAGATTAATTATGTAGTTCACTTAGTTCAAGGAAAAAATTGATCATGTGAAGAGGATATGCTTTTAGAACTTAAGCTCGTGAAGATAAACCAACTCAAAAGCCTCAATGGTTAATAACGCATTGAACATTATTATCCGTTCAATATGTGAAACTCTTAACATTATCACATGTTATAGAAGCGACATTCATGAAGACCTCTATCATTTTTTATGGTAGTCCTTTTTTTTTGTTCTTCTTTCTCCGGCTTTACTCACATATAAGGCAGGCCCTTATCTGACTCAACTCAATGAAAATATCAATTATAAGGACATTGATTAATCAATGAAAAGAGTCCAACACAAAAGACAAGTTTATTATATGAGAGTAATTTTATGGGCTAAATAAAACATTGATTAATCAAGTGACTGAACATAAATGATTAATAAGATCCACTAAAGGACAAATAATTAAAGATAACTTGAGTTCGATTCTTAAACTTCGGATTATTACGATCCATTCTCCTTGGAACCGGATTTTCACCCAAAAATATATCATTTTTATATGTTAAATCTAAGACTCTCTAACAGATGCATGCAGAGGGGTTAAATCCATATTAAGTGCAAATGAGTCCAATTAAACGTTGCACTACTCATACGTCAGTTCTTAGACGAATACCGAATTTTTAAAAAATACAAAAAACTTGCACTCATACCCATGAATAAATTTGCAACCGCCGCGTAAAACAAAATTTTGTGAGAAAGGTCATTGGAGAATCCAATATCTAATGGTGGATGAATCGAAGCTTTGATGTTTGATTCATGTCCCATAATAACAACGCCACATAGTTTTTTTTTTTGAATGGCAAAATATATATATATATATATATATATAAACGAAAAGAGGAACACTGTACAAATACACCAAAAGGCACCCCACACACAACACTAGGTTCAACCCAAAGCCTCACAAACGTGGGAGGAGAAAAACCCCAGCGGCACCAAAACACAACAAAACACCAGGAAAAGAGGATAAACACCCAACGCCACATAGCTTAATTTTACAGGGAGAGCCTCAGTTCTGTTCTGGCATACGGATAGGGCTAAAAAATAATGAAACACTGCACATAATTCAAATGGGAAGAGTAATCAGACAGTGCCATTAATTACTCCTTCAAAATGCCCCGTAAATCCTTCTATACCATTTTTTTTCCAAGTTTTTAAAGTTAACGACATACACATTGAACATTGACCCAAAAAAGAAAAGAATATCATCCCATTAGAAATATGTTTTGAATTGTTTCGATGAACATAACTAAGTTGGCAGAGATAATTGTTATATGTATGAGTCAGGTTCGAACCTCGGACACCCCATTTATTCACTTTAAAGAAAAAACTAGACTACTTGAAAAAAAACAAATATTTTGAATTTTGATATTTTGTTTTACATCATTTGAGTTCACCAAGTAATCTTGGAGGAAAACGGTGTTTGTTTAAGGGGTGCCAAGTATATGACAAAATTTACCTTTCATTTTGAAGAGTTTCTATGATACCTTAGCAAATTAAAGGATTTTTGGTTCCAGACAAAAACTTAAAGGATTTTCATTTTAGCATAGTTGTTTTTTTAACTAATAAATTAATGGAATGTTTTTTTTAATAAATCAACAAGCTATTTGCAAAATCTTGTTTTAAGAAACTTAATCATTTCTCTTTTAAAAAAAAACTTGACGATTTCATTAAAACTATGACTATTATAATAGTTTTCTTTATTTTTCTTAAAAACATTTGGTATTAACAATTATTAGTAACAACTAACTATAATTTTTTTGAATGTTAGTTGACTCAGGATTTCATGTAAAATAAACAAAATAGAATTTTAAATGACATGTCATGCGACACGATGATATGAAATGATCAACATCCGTGAAATTATTAAAAATCCCGTTAAATTTTTTGGTTTCAACTTAAAATATTATTTATTTTTGTAATTTAATTAATATCATGTAAATAATTAATTCACCTAGTTGTATGTCACATGATTTAATGTATGTGACATTAAACATATATATTGAAACAAAAACAAACAAATGCATTTCCATAGTTTTTGAAAATCATATATAGAGTGACAGGAAATGTAGGACTAACTCCACCAATCACGCCATTTGATATGTTCCCAATTCACACATTATATTTACCCTTTCAACTGGAGACAAATGTAAGTAACATATCTAGTTAGAGCTTAACTGGATTCCCAACTTGTTTTGCTCAAAATCAAGCAAAATTTTATTTTCTTCGTGTTGTAATTTTCGTGTCATGGAAGAAATAGAAAGATCGAGAGCTCAGCCAGAGATATATAAGTACATCTACCTTAGATAGGTAGTAGAGAGAGCTTGGTCCCGCTTGAATTTAGGCCATGGAATGGAGCCACACATTTTAACCTATACTATAGACTATATATGCCAATGCCACAAGAGATAGCAAATTCTGAAGGAGTAAATTTATACACACGTCAAAATTTAGCTTTGACCTTTTTATTAAGATCTAGATATATATGTGGTCCTAGACTTTGGTGGCTTGATCATTTTAATTAGCATTGAAAATATGTAAACTTTATGTATATATGTGTGGGGTAAAACAGAAGGGTAAGTGTAGGGTAACAACTAATATGTGAGTCCACGCAAACGGCGCCGAACACGGTCGTGGACCCCTGCCTCATCCTGGGTACCTGCTTTCTAGTACTTAATAACCCTCATCCAAATACCATAGGCATAGAAGTGGTTCATTATACACAAGAATTTAATCCTCCTAAGTACGGTACTTGATTTGCAATATATTTGAATGTATAGATTAGGATCCTATACCAAATAGTTCATTATCACTCATAAATTACATACACAAGTCGAAAGTGTTGGGTCCGTATGTCAAACATGTTTTGGTTGCCGATACTTTTTAGACTTGTCTTAAACATATGGTGTGGTGTTGTTCAATTAAAAAAGAATAGTTTAGACACTTGTTAGATACGTCTTGAATCTTGAACATGCATCAAGAGATTGAGCAAACATATGCTCTTGTATAGGTATCTCTCGGATATTGATAACCCTAGATTATACTTTTTTGTTTTTCTTATTGAGACAAATAGCAAAATGACGTCTCTTGTCAATTTTATGAGACCCATTATCAAAGAAATAAGTGGTTGTGTAAAAAAAAAATACATATCTTTAGACAGGGTTACATTCATTAACTTTGTTTTTAGAAGATTAATATGTTAATCATAGCTCCGAATTTATATTTTATCATTTTAGATATAAGTTATTAATATTAATTTAACTTCAATAGATTTTTAACTTAAAAATCTGGGTCGAGGAAAGATTTTTAACTTCAATAGTTATTAAGGGTGCGATTGTTTTAAAAATCTTGAATCTCTCTCCTATGATTTTCCAAGTTTTCATGCTGGAAGCACATGATTATTCAAAATTGTTACCTGAAGTCTTAAACCGACAAGTCTCATCTAGACTTCTAATCCCAAATTCAAAGGAATAAAGATATGAAAATGCAACCAGAGAAACAAAAATGTTTGGTAGCGAAGTTCGGTCAACTATACCTACATATGTGACTTAGAGTTGTTGTATTTCCTTTCTATTATCAGCTAAAGACTAGGGTTTACACTTTACAGGATACAACTTATATTTAAATACTATCATCCAGATTACAACATTACCCCTGAGCCGCACTATGGGGATTAGGCGCAACCCAACTTATTAGTAATATATGAGCCAAACCCAACCTATTACCTAATTTATTCCTAGCATCAGAAATATAGAAATCAGAACACTCGTCTTTAAAACTCTGTATTCTAGAAAATCCAAGAAAAAATTTCCTGTTAGTTTTGCATGCTGACCAAGTGCATAGAGGTAAGCATCAAATGCTGCTGCATATATAGCCCTTACTATGCAAAGGCCATGCCAACATAACTCTTCACAACTTAAACCATTCAACAATGAACAAGCCGATCACGAATTAATGAGACTATTAACAGGTAACTGATGTACACAAATTCTATATCTTTATGATAGATTGAAAGAATTTGGATCTTTGGAAGCGCTTGGAAAAGTTTATTTACAGTTTAGCTTAGACTAATCTTATATCATAAGCACTTATATAAGTGTAAAAGAGCTCATGACATGTTCATTAACTGCCGATTTCAAAAAGCTTTCCATCATAATTTATGAAAAACAACAGCTTATACATAAACATGTATGATAAACACTTACTTAGTAAGTGTCTAATTAAGAAGTTTATACAAACACACTCTTAGATTAGAACTTAAGGCATATTAACTTAACAGTTACGTAATAAATAACATTGACTACTTACTTTAGATATAAGTTCTGATGATTTCACCAGGGAAAACTTGAGAGAACATATAACTTGAGATGTACATTGACGTCCCTTCAAGACAAACTCAGACTAAAAAAAATTAATGTCAGACAAGATTTTGTCAAAACAATATAGAACCTTAGTAGCTCTTGTGAGTCTAGACCTATGAAGCACATACTCAGACACATACACCGGACACTACACACAGACACGGATCCGACATCGGGACACGCCTATCATGAGGGGTATATGTGCTTCATAGGTCTAGACGAAACAGCAGCAGTAACTTTCATATGCGAAGTGAATTGAAAATTCAGTAAGCCAACAGAAAAACAAATGAAATTTTCAGAATAGCAATAGCATCTTAGCAGCTCTTGAGTTTATTACCTAGTTGTTAGCAATATAGAGAATTAGAGAAAAGAAAGAATAACAAAACAAAAGTGGCTAGGATTTCATTTTTTGTTTTTTTTGAAGAAGCTGAACTAGTCCACCCAAATTGGCACGGTGAGAATTGAACCAAAGACCTTGAGGTCAAGCACACTACAAGGTCCCAAGCCAACCCAAGTGGGTTGTGGCTAGGATTTCAGTAAAATGAGCAAAACTTATGAATACAATTTTGTTTTTTGAAAGAATATATAGTGAAATATATATAGATTAAACTACCTTTAGCCCAATTATACAAAAGGTCAAATAAACTATAATCTAACTTCAATTGTGAGGAAAATCATGATTTCTCCACATTTTCAATTTTTCAAGCACCATGTTCCATCAGTAAATCTCACAAGGATAGAAACAAAGCAGAACTAGTATTTGGTGGAAGTGATGAGCAATCATACCAATGATGAGGTGAAATTACATGGCTAAACTTTGATTCACATTGTGAGAAGCATACCCATTGCTTACTTCAGTTGTTGAGTGCGTGTACTAGTTACTTATGTCCCACATCGCTTAAATATTATGCATCTTCAATGTTTATATATCGTGACAGAGAACCAAGGCTTGTCCCTGCCCAATGTTTATATTTTTGGCCATTTATTCTTGTTTTTTCATTTTCAATTGAATAAGTGATTTAATGCTAAGAATTCTGAATTAATCAGATTATTTCACTGTGTGTTGCTATATTAACTAGATTTTCTTTTTGAAAAAATTGCAGCACCATGGATTTGATACAGGCCAATCAATCTGAGCTGGAAGAATATTTACAGATGCAGTTTCCACTTTCCAGTTACAACCTGAGCATACTGTTTCCTTTATGCAGAATTTTATTACTTGAAAGGTAAATTCGTCTTTTTAATTTATACTCCCTCCGGTCAAATATATTAGTTATTGAATGAATTAAAAAGTTACATGCTACCATAGATTATTTGACCATATGATCAATCAACAAAGAGACGTATAGTAATAGGAATTTCTAACATGAGTTTTGAATATTTTAATCAGTTGCTTGAACTTTGAATTTGGTAACCAATTTTAAGGGTGTAACTTTAACGTACTTGGCGCATGATCCATGTATGAGAAGTTATACCATTACATAGGGGAACTTTGGGATTGTCTCTTCAATTACTGATAGTGCAAGGAAGAATTGTAAAGGTCTAGCCTTCTGCATTTGTATATTTTGATTTGTAATATAGTGTGTGCGCGCGCTCTGCTTGACTTGAATGAAAGGAAGAGAAACTTTCAAACTTGAGCAAGTTCCATTGGGGCATTTATGTTGATTTAGATTGTACAGTCAAGATCAGTGAGTGTGGTAACTAGAGTGTCACGCAGTTACTGCAGTGAAACTAGTTCCGTTTACGAGAATCTAGATTCAATGCTTTAACTGCATCCTGCATTTAGACTGGTGTTGTCAAATAGCGGGCATAGCGGCCCCATAGCACTTTTGCATAGCGGGATTTGAATAAACTGATATTTGTCACAATCCGCAGTTGACAACACTTAGACACCGTAAATAATCCTGGCCACTATTTAGAGATTTGACTGTTCAAATTACATTTTTACAAAATTAACTTTAATTTTTAAATAATCTTTGTCGTTGATTTAGACCAGATAGTCGAGATTGGATAATGGTATCATGCAATAATGTAGGTAATCCGATTCAATATGTGTCCTCTGCGATTGTCGATATTTCCTTCTTGCCAAAATATTGTAGTTCAATTCATTCAACTGTTCTTTTCCTTGCTATTTTGAACATCATCCAGCTTTTTTTCTGTATTTGTGAATTGACTTTGGTTGACTTTACAATTGATCAATGTTGATTTTGGATTGTAGGTTTGGGAACCAATATCGATCTTGGGTCATTGGAATGCTAGTCAAAGGAACCTCATCAGAATGTGCAAGTGGTATTCACCCTCGTTGCACGTTTGTTTCTGGTGGCATGCCTTCTGCTTACAAGATTCACCTTTACAATTCCGGTTGCAAAGCATTCAGAAGCACGTTGTAATGACTCAGAAACAGATTGAAATGGATCACTGTGTTCTTCAATTACTGATAGCAAATAACTCACTCCTACTTTCCTGGTGTATGGACTAAGGAGGATTAGTGATCACTGTGTTATCGTGGCAATGGAGTTTACAAAGATTGAAGATTCCCTCGCGCCTTTTCTATGAGTGGAGTTGGGATCCTAGGGATTGCCTCCTTAGATAGTCTTTTTCTGCGTGTTTTTTGGTGGTTTTTGGGCATTTGTTGCTGGTCTGTGTCGCGGCACTGTTGCTGTCTACTGTGTTTAACAGTGACAGAGTTTCTGCTGCACGGCTTTGTGTTTTTCTGTTGAGAGTTACGCTATTTCGGGCCCATTGTAGTACCGTCGTTTTTGCGCCCCTATCATACGCCTTGTATGATATAAGGAGGCATGAATATATAAGCTGTTTCAAAACAAAAACAAAAAAACTGCAACCAGCGTAGAGGAAAAGAACTTCTCACACATGATAAGGTACAAACGGAGAATAGAACCTAAGTGGGAAAAGGTACATCACACTATTACCCTATAGCGTTGAGTTAGCTATTTTGATCCTTTGGCTCTTTCATTTTTCCATGGATTCCCGGAACCTTCCTAACCGAAATGATTCATTCATCATTAACTGTACCCTCTTGTGGGGTCGTATCAATCATTGGGGTCCTTATACATCCTTCATTTGGCCCAAGACAAACCTCCTAATCAAGGGGAAGGATGCCTAGAGATTAGATGGTCTCTTCCATCCAAATCTGTATGCAGGACACAATGGGATTGCTCTAGAGACTCTTAGTATTCCCCTTTTGGTTGAGACGATGCACTCTTTTGCTTTGTAATAGTGGTTCTATTGGGACTCTTTTGCTTGCTTCTCATGGTTCAACTGAAAGAGTTGAACAAAGCAACAAACTGTTTTTCACACAACAGCATCTTAGGAAGGGGTGGCTTTGGGGAAGTTTACTATAGTGAACTAGAAGATGGAACACATGTAGCTGTCAAGAAAGTGAGAGTTGGTAAACTTAAAAGCACCCAACAAGTGCATATTCAGGATATCCAAGTATATCTCAAATGCAGCCGCCTATGACCATATTCATGTTAGGTATCCCAATCGGAAAAAGAGGCTTAAGATTGCTTTACATACAACTGAAGCATTGGCATACTTGAATTCTTCTTCACGCATTCCTATCTACCATTGGAGATGTTAAGTCATCAAATATACCATTGAATGATAAATTCAACACAAAAATTTCTGATTTTGTACGCTCCAGATTAGCTAACCCGGTACTTATCCATGTTGTGCTCGGGGAACATTGATTTGTGGTACCTGGATAACAAATACTACGGCAACTGCCAGTTAACCAATAAAAGTGATGTTTATAGCTATGGAGTTGTGCTGCTTGAGTTTTTGACTTCACAGAAAGCAATAGATTCTTCTCGTAATCATGATGATGTCAACTTGGTAATCCATGCGAGTCTATATGCAATCAATGGTGCAATCATGCAAGTGGTTGATCAATGACTTCTTCTGTCTGTGGAACCCTTGATAAAATTATTTTAGGTGCTTGCACATGATTGTCTAAGGGAGAAGAAAGTTGAAAGGCCTAGTATGAGGGATATTGTGGAACGCCTCCTATGCATAATTAGGATTGAAGATCAAGAGTGAAGTATATACAGTACATAATGTGGTTTCTGTTTGATAATGATACGTGTATTGTATAATGGTAATCCTAGTATTTAATTATTTATGCTGAAGAGCTTAGAAGTTGTATTAATATATGTAACAATGTGCAATGGAGTCTTTGAAAGATAAAACGAGTAGCCCACTGAGAAAGGAACTAAAGTGATTCCAAAACTGGTTTTGATTGGATGACAAAGAAACATGAGAATCATATGACATCTTCTTTACATAGTATGAACTACAGTATTCAAAAGTATATGCAAGTATTGGAATATTTGGAATTGTTTGTCTTGTCCCCCAAAGTGGTCTTCCTTTTGCAACCTGGGAAATTGTTTTCACTAAACTAATAAAATGGAAATTTCATGTGTTACGAGGAACGCATTTTGTTTCCGTTTTTTTCATGAGTTAGTTTTTATCTTTATTACCATTTATATTGAATTCGTTTATCTGTTGGTGATGGTAAGCAAGCAACTTACCCAAGGAAAAACATTAGCTCCTGTAATCTTTTAATACTGGTGGAAAACATTTTAAGGCAAAGATAACTACTTTTAAAAGAGTGGGATATGTCAAAAGCCATGTCATTAGCTCCTATAATGTATTTCATAACTGTCTGAAACTTTAGTTTTCAATTGATTATGTCTTCACAAAAAGCTTATCTTTTTGCCTGTAATAGCTGCACAATATTCGAAGTGATACAAATGCAACCTAACTAGGGGCAACCCATAGTAGTTCGAATTCTAGATTTCCCACTTATAAATTTATATAAATTTATAGCCACTAGGTTTATGGTAATGGTAATGTACCAAAAAAAACAAAAGAAAAATAGTTCATAATGTACATTAAATTGGTTGATAATGTATATTCTTTGCTAAAGTTATTTTTCAATGTACGAAAGAAGTTAGAGTTAAATATGTTTTTGATCACTTGAAATATTTTAATTCTTCGTTTTAACCCCCTAAAAAATTTCTTCGACTTTTAGTCGCTCAAGTTTTTCATCACCGTTTTTTCACTGCAGTTAAGTCAATTCATGTATAACATTCAAAATTTTGAATTTTTTCGCAATCATGTTTAGTACATTCTAAAATTCTCTCAAGTTTAAAAATTTCAAAAAAGAATGAATTAAATATGAATTTTTATGTTTTTCACAATCATGTTAAGTACATTATAGAATTCTTTCTTTCTTGCAAAGTTTGATTTTTTTTAATAACAGATGGATTTAAAATGGGAGGAAATTATCATTTTAGGGTCATGTTTGTTGGATTAATGGGCTAATTTCAAAAACTGCTCTATAGACAAAACCTTAAAAAGCTCATTTTGTTTAGAAACTAGAGCAAACAAAGCAAGCAGGTATTGGTCAAGCTTGTTTTCTTCATTCTATAATCTATATCAATTTCATCCGACAAACCTATAGAACAGCAGGGAAATGACTTAAATACATATTGTGATTACATAAAACTATTGAGTACATATGTGCCATAGCAACTCAAAAATAAAAAAATGATATCCACCACATTCTAAATTACCTTAACAAAGGTAGCTGTATAAAAGATCCCAACAAAGTATTCTGGGATATTTGACATCACCAAGGTAAAAAAAAAAAACTCCCTATTCTACGTCTGATCATTTCAAAAAACCGCCACCCTTGCGGTCTCTCAACTCGCTAGGTATGATAAATACAGAATCTACACAAAGGCCACCTTTTGAGTGTGTACAGTCAATCTGTTTCATGGAGAATCTGACTTTTGTTGTAGGTTCTGATCCACTCACAATAAACTCACCTACCTTGTAATCTACCCAATATCCACGCTTATGATTGCCGTATGTATCATCGTGCACAGTTTCATCCAAGCAGCACTCAGATGATGCTTCCTGACCATCTGAAGTTGACAACTTAAATATGACTGGCTTTTGATCCCAACCATGGGTCTGGTCATAGTTGCATACACGCCGACCGAGTCTTTTGGAAAATCGTCCAAGGTGAAGCCTAAAGGAGAGAGTATAATTATCAGCAGGAAATGGAAAGTCGACCTCCCCATCCACTTCAAACCACCATATTTGCTGCAAATATGCTACAATGTTGAACCTAAAATGAATGATAATAGAAATGTAATTCCATATGCAGAACAGAATGAAGACAGATTAAGCAATGCAGCTTATGTCTCAAGCTTAATAGTGCTACTATTACTGGAAAGAAGCACACATAACTTATAGGCAGTAGATTGGAATGATTTTATGAATGGGAATGGAAATTTGGAAACTGGAAAGAAAAAAAAATTGATGATTACTAGTGGACAACTGTCCATGATAAACTATGCAGAGCAGCCAAACCTACATGTTGATGTTTTATTAATAGAACAAACATTTCCTTTTTCTGTGAGATTAACCTGTGTTACACTATAGTCTGCATTTTGATGTGAACAAGCCTCTTACAATAATTTTTCTATCAAAAAAAAAAAGCCTCTTGCAATAATTTGTCCATCTCTGCAACGCGTAGCATCATTTCCAACAAGTTCTGCTAAACTTCGAGAACTCGTGAAGACTTCGGGTGAAATTTAAAGATGAAAGTATGCATGTTTAAAACTTCATTTAATCTTCTTCCTAGTATTGATAACAAGATGTTTAAAATTAACTTCCTATGACACCAAAAGTCACAAAGAGAAGCACCTTTAGGAGGCTCAATTATAATTGCCGGTCATCAGTAAAATGTTGCAAACTGCATCTATAGTGAGAAGGCAGTGTAGTTTCTAATATTGGAGATGAATGTAGTACAATTGAAGCATCTTAAACATTCGAGTTTTCTACAACTCAAGCTTACAACTTTTAAATAAAGCAGTTAAAAGCACACAACAAAACACATAGAATCAGGGAATTTAAACAAATGAATCATAGTAATTTATATTGCATATAGAGTAAATATTCCTATGTTTGAACCAGATAAATATTAGCAAGTCACTCTTTTTAGCAACTCTTCTTGAAATTCAATGGTTTATTTCCTTAAAAGTCAACATGTTTTTTAAAATGTGATCAATTCACAATGTTACTAAGTTGATCTTTCAAATATGAACCAACCATAAAGACTATATATTCAAGAGTGTGTCAAAAAAATGTGTTCTTAGCAATCCTCTTGGATTAAAAGAATTTAACAGCAAAGTAATAATCCTATTTCCACTTTCTCAAAATTACAAGCAAAAAACAAATCAAAACAACCAAGCAAACAAATCAGGAATCGTTGAGACTATATAACAGGTTAGTCGTGCACAAATTATATAACTTTATGATAGATTATAAGACTTGGAATATTTAGATCTTAGGATGCATTAGGACAAGTTTATTTACAGTTTAGCTAGGCTAATCTTATGTCAAAAGCTCATATGTAAGTGTAAAATAGCTCATGACATGTTCACAAGCTACTGATTCCATCTTAACTTATGAAAGCAACTAGCAGCTTAAACAATATCATATACATAAATGTGTATGATAAACACTTATTTAGAAAGTTTTTAATTAATCAGTTTATCCAAAGTCGCTCTCAAAAATTACAATTGTATTTAAAAACAAGTAGTAGGAAAGTATAACTACATCAAACTTTAAATGTGAGAAAAAGCAAAATTTCACGAGAGTTTCCACTTATGAAGCTCATAACTCTAACTAAGTAAAAAAATTATGAGAATGTAACCTAGATTCTTCAGTAGGAACCAAAGTCCAGTATCTCCGATCATCAATTCCAGTAATAGACAAACCTTTCGCCGAAATTGACATGCAAACTCTACCGGTAACCCTATCCAGCCACAATTGCTGAAAAAAGCTGATTCCATTAACAAACCACCACAAATGAATGATTTGAAACAATAAACAAAACAAAACAGTAAAACCCTAACCTTATTACCGTCATCAAACGGTAAAGGTTTAGAAAGAACAGCGAAAATATCCTTCTTGGAAAGATTCCGACAGCGTAGTTCTTCGGGCATTAACGGAAGAAGATGTTGATAGTTAGAAGGTAACTTAGATTCCCAAACGGAATCAGCGGAAGCAGCGCCGCGAAAAGCGCGATTTAAGCGAGCTAAGTTACAAATCTCTGGTGGAGAGAGATGAAGAAAAACACGAGCAACGCAGTTTTCAGGGATGTCGCCGAGACTTGGAGCGATGGTTGAACCGTTGGATCCAAGATTCGACAACGAAGCCCCCATAACACGCACGCGAGTGTGTCACTTTTTCAGACCATAGTAGAAGTAGAGAGAAGAATGGTGCGGGAACATGTTATTGGCGTCGACATCACAGGATTACACGCGTTTCTTGCTTCGCTGTCTATCATATCCGTATTTAATCTAATTTACTTAGGAGTAGTTGTTAAATTCTTTTTATTTTCTGAGATTTGGATCAATTATGGACCCACAAAATGTTTTAAAACAATGTTTCATCAAAACAATCTTACACATGCTTAGTGTGTGGATAGGAAATGTCTAAAGGTTCATGTTGGAATTAGTAGCTGTTAGGATTAATTAGTATTGGAAGGTGTAGTAATCATGTTCATATCGGAATTAGTAGCTGTTGGTATTAATTAATACTGGTAGCTATTAGTATCGATTAGTATTGGAAATGGTCTCAAATTTTCTTGATATTAATATTTATTATTCATTTTGAGACCGAATTAATGAAACCGAAAATTTATCCGACCTTGTTTGTTTTTTCAAAATCGAACCGAATCAACCTAACCCGATCTAGTTTGGTTCGGTTCTTGATTTTTAATTTTGAGATTCAAAGAATCGATACTAACCTCACTCCACCATTTTAGTAATATTATCTCTACTTACTCACACACACACACTTACCATTAAGCTCAAAATTAAACTCCAGCAAAAAATCTCTTTAATTCATTCACTTCTCTCATCATCCTCTCATCTCATCGCTCACACTATTTCGTTTATACTAAAAAGAACACTAACCACCGATCACACCTAACCCATCGTTCCTCGCCGTTTCTGGGATCGTTCATCTCTTGTTAGTTTTTTCATGTTAGTTATACAAATTAGTTTGAAAAACAAAGAACATGAAAAACAAAGTTCTATGAAATATTTGAGTATGTTGATACATGAAATACAAATTTGTGAAAATATAAAAAAAAATTAAGTTGTATTTTCAAACAAACCGATCAACTGAACCAAACCAACCGACTAGTTTGGTTCGGTTTCTTTTTGGAATAACAGTAAAAACCGAACCAAACTGAACCGATGAAAATATCATGGTTCGAACATTTTTTTACCAAAAACCGACCAAACCGAACCTTTACACCCATAAATGTGGTCTTATATAATGCATTTCAATCATATAACTATTTTTTAAAGTAGATACTCCATTAATTATTAATTAAGAAAAGTATTTTTTGTAAATAAAATACATTTTATCGTTAAAAACAACAATATCAATCATTTTCTTACTAACCGTGTAAAACTCAAAATAAACATATAATTTGAGACGGATGGTGTAATCTCTTTATCAATGTAAGTTGTATTTATTTTTAGGAGCGTATTTACTTTTGATTAAGTAATAATTACACAACATTTTTTATAAGGGTTTTTCTAACCTATGCAATAAGGTGCAATAAATGTGCCTCTTTTTTCAACAAAAACTATCATATTAATTATTCTTTTCTTGAAAAATGATATTTTCTCTATCATATTAATCATTCACTATTTTATTCTTATAACTATTTTTTTAAGTGCATGGAAATTATCCATGAATTAAATGGAACGCGAAGTGCATATAAGAAAATTTATTTAGATATAGAAGCCAGAAGAAAAAAAATTTAACGCAGAAGAATATGAAAGCAACAAATTATGAAAGGACTTAGATAGCAAAGGCCAAATTTAACTCCAAAAATTTAGATAGTAGCAACAAATTCAAGGACTAACCATTCCCTAAAAAAAATAAATTAAGGACTAACCATGGCCGCTCTTTTTTTGTTGTAGTTTCATGATACAACTCCAAAAATTTAACTAAGACTTTAAATATAAAATAAGATTTAAATTTTGTTGTGCTCGAGCTTCATTCTTCCTCTTTTTGATGGTTGATGACAGAACATAACCTTCCTTGTCTGGACAAGTTGTAACATTGTGAACATTTCTATTGCAAAAGCTATGACTTCTTGCTTTCCTTGACAATTCGATTCCACCTTTTGATCGTTTTATTTTGGGACGAACTTTTGTTATTGAACATAAAGGATTGCTAATAAACTATAGTGCATTCTCCACATTCTCAATACTAGTATTTTCACCCGTGCAACACACGGGCGAACAAAGATATTGTGGCGTTAACAAATTATTACTCTGAACGTACCACCAAAATAAAAACATATAATGCACTTATTAGACAAATTAGATTATGTTGTCATCTTCAAAAAAAATATAAAATTTTGAACTACCATCAAATATTTTAGCCCCCCATGTATAGGAAATAGTGATTTGTTTGAGGTTAGCATTGAAATATATGTTTAGAGAATATTCAATATGATTTATGTCATTTACAGAGAGAAAATAAAAGAGTGAGAGATTGAAAGGGTCAATATTTGAATTTTGAGTTTGAATTGTGGGTAAAGTTTGTCATGTAATTGAATTGAATTTTGAACTAAAGGCATGTTTACAACTAGTATCTTGTTGGATTAATGGACTAAAAAATAAGGAGTGTTTGTATATTATTGAGAGTAGAAGAATGAAAATATACTATCCAAAGGAAGATTTTGTAAGTCTCTCGTGTAGTGTTTTACATCTTTTTTTTATTTTATCCAGGGCCTTGAATTTATATCCATTTTGCATATTTTCTTCAATATTTTGTTAACTCAATCATATAATTGAATAAGAGACTTATAAATTTACAATGATATGAAACACAAAATCAATTATACATGAATTAAAACAACACAATTTTGGTTTAAAAATTTAAATTAAAAATTATCCATGATCTATACATAACTTGTAACTATATTGTTGGACTAACACTATTTATAAGTTCAATAGCATAGAAAATAACCTGTCAAAACAAAATAAACAAACTGATCAATATCTAATATGATTGAAGAACAATAAATAATTTATTAGAAATAATCAATATGAAGAAATAAAGATAGATATAAAAATAACTATTTCATCAAACAACAAATAAAATAACCATATTTCATTCTCTTCAGACATAATATATTGCAAATAAAATAATCTTATCAAAATGTTGGAAATTCTCTATCATTCAAGCTGTTAAATGTAGAGCAATTATTCATATTAACTTAGTGTTTGATTTTTGTTACATGAAATACAAAGAACAGAAGAAAAAAACCCAGATTTAAACTTGTTATCAATGCAACACATTTGAAGAGTTAAATATAAATAAATTTGCATTTGAGTCAAAATTGCTTAAAGAATAAAGATACTAAATAACTAAAACAGAACATGTACCTCAACAATGATAGAAAAAATAATCTTATAACCAGTTTTTGCGAGAATCACTTCTAAGATCTACCTATCTTTCTATATGCATTGAAAAATTATAGCAACGTCTATTTAAGTTGGACTTTTACACAATGTGTGCATGTGTGTAACACATGTGTTTCTTTTCAGATGTGTGTAAAATTATATTCAATCAAAGACTACCCTTTAATAGCAAAATATTTGCAAAAACCCATAGTTAAAATCCTTCGTGACGACTATCTATAACTTCAAAGAGTTAGGATTTATCTATATTATTCTTTAATGTTGTTGATCAAGAGAAAGGAAAAAACAAACTTGCCACAGTTCAAAACTTTTTCCATTTATATTAGACAACATTATGTAGTGTTAATTTCATGAATATCCAATACTCTCAGGTGCACAACTATTCTTGACCCAAATACAACTCCAAAAAAGATATAGTAATTAAAAAAATTGTGGCCGCAACAAAAATAGACTTGAAACAAAAGTTTTGAATAATTCTATGGTTGATACTTACATGAACATAACAGTTAAGTCCTGCACCATTTGCTTTCCATTTCCCTTAGCTGCAAAGAAAGAAACTATGAGAGAACACATATGTCATTGAAACGGTAAAATCATAACTAATAGTTGTAATATTTATTCTTCCATACGGTGCGTATAAAATTGATCCCAAAGAAATAGTACATCAATAATCTAATATGCTTTATCATAAAACAACTTTAAACACTAAAATTAACTTCATAGTGCGTATAAGAAATTGATTAACAAAGAATGGCATAAAGCCAACATAATAACGTTTTTACACCAACCAACCATGTAAATAAAAGCAAGAAGTTCACATGTTATATATCATGCGGCTCATATATAAAAGCTGTATAAAATACAATGTCAACTTGAATCAGTTAAGAAATATTTATGTTCTACAAAAATTATAAATTATTTTAACCAAAAAAAATATTCATGGGCTTATGAAATGCCTACATATCATTTACATCCAGGAATATTTGGTTGATACATTTGGTCATAAACTTAAACAAATACTATTTCTTTTCAAGTTTTGGATCAATGAGGATCAAATAGTACACAACAAAATATATGATCATGTAAGAGAAATCTTAAAGCAAATTCAAATTCTTAAAGCATAATGTAATGCAGTAAAATAGAAAAAAAAAATCAATTGATCATCTAATCTGATAAAATATAATTGAGTACAATATAAGTAGAAAAAGATCAACAATCTGAAGTAACTTGTGAAAAGTCAATAAATTTAAAACATGAAATGATATATGTTAATATTCTAAAAGAGGTGAGAAATCTGTCTCAACTACAACCATTATGCATAACAAAATACATTTTAAGGTTGTTGAATAACTCATTGCTTCTTTCAAAAATAATCCGCCTTGGTTCAAACAATTATACAGACACCTTATGGATTAAACAACTCATCAGCCTTGCATATACAAAATTAAAAAGGTCAAAACAGAGAGCATTTGAATTAAAAATTATACCATAACAGTGAGGCCCAAAACAATTGAAATTTCAGGATGTGTTACCACTTTGTCTTTGTTAAGGTTCACCACAACAAAAGCACACCCTGCAAATATCAAGAAATACGTCACCACCACCTCTGCTACCAACTACATTCAACATAATACAAATCAAACCATTTTAGTTTAACATTTCGATACAATTTTAAATTCATATATATCGGGATAAACCATTAATTTAATCTCTAATTAAATCTTTAAAGCATATAAAAATCCATAAATATTATTAAATATTTAAAATTTGTCTCTTTAATCTTTGTTATTAAAATATTAGGAATTAATGTAGTAAACTTTTATATACTTTAGAGACTAAATTATATTTTAGAGACTAAATTCATAATCATAGTTTTTTTTTGAACAAACTAAAACATATTCATAGTTATTATCAACAAAATAAGTTATGGGTAGAGTGGTTTAGAAGATACACACCTTCTGCAAAAGGGGCACATAGTCTTGCATGCCCCTTTTAATCACAAAAGAATAGACCACACCAATTTGAATAACATAAACAAAAGAAACAGGAACATGTAGTCAAATTCATGAAGAAGTTGGACATATTTAACTTATACTTTTTCTACAAATTCATACAAACAAAAAGATAAAATCTAACAATGTAAATCTGAGAACAAAATTGAACAAACAAATTAAAATGCAAGTAGCAAAACTGTTTTCACATCACCAAAATTGTTTTTTTTTTTGCACAAATAGGGGAAAAAGAAAATCATAACGGAAAGTAATTAAGATTGATCCTGTTTTTCATCAAATCTATTGTGAAAATGCTAGAAGCAATCAGTTGTCAAAGCTAGCTTCAAAGTAGGCTTTAAGAAGGAAAAAAAGAATAGTCTTAATATATAAAATTTCAATGTCAATGCCTTTAATTAAATATTGTTTTGTGTATCAAGCATTAACAAAACAACACAAAATGAAGTGTTAGTCACAAAGACCCCTCCCATAAATTAAAAGCATCAACAACAACTGCATGAAAGACTGTCTTTTCTCATATTAAGCAATTTCTTGTGAGTGTGTGTAAGCATGTCTTTTAGTGGATATATGTTTGAATTTCAAAATGACACTGGAGGGAAATTTGGAAAATTGAATGTGTGTTAGAAGCAAGAATTATTTTCTAAAAATAAAAGCTGAAAAAATAATAACTAACACTGGAGGGATATAATTATTATTATTATTATCAATAGATATGAAATAAGATAATAACTCTTATTTGTAATTTGAATGTGGGCGTAAAATGTTTCTTTCAAAAATTAAGAGCCAACAAACTTATGACCTTAACTTATTCATAGAACCACTATTCACATACGTTCTAGTAGCAATCACGTAACCTTTAAATTAACATGAATGACATAAAAGTATAGTTAAACAAATAAATTATGTTTAAAATTGCATATCTTAAGTATCAAATAACAACACCAGTAAAGTCTAAATAAACACAACAGAACCACCAGGAAACTTTAATATTGTCTCTAAAAGTACTAAAAAAAGACCAGGAAGTTGTTGTTTATATTTGCCATCAATTTTCAATGTTGAGACATTTTCTCAAACAGTTGGTGACTGTAAAATTCCACAATAAAAATTCATATGAAATCCAAAAATTAAATTACATGTAAACCATATAAAAGGAATATCACAAAAGGAAAAAGGAAGTAAATAAATTAGGATTATCATACAACCCAAATAGTACACAACCAAATATCATATCAAACTATCAATAGACAAATCTAAAACAAAATGAATATAATTATAACCTATATATATATAAATTCAAATTTCACAAAGCATGTTAGAGAGAATAAAAAAACAACCATATATTGAAGATAAATGAGATTGTGTTAACAATTAATTACCTGATTGCTTATACTAAGCTGCAGCAAAAAAAAACGGGGGCTATGATCATTCCCCATTTGCTGATGTTGAGACTGCAAAATGAAAGTTGGATTAAATCAATATATTAACTTCAAGATACAAATATTCAATTTTCATATAAAACTATTAAGCCACTGATGAGATAAATCATCATTGCATAAGCTATAAACCAAGTAACATTTCAATATCACATAATTTATGCAAAACAAAATTGGGTATTGATTTATTGATATAGAGAAGCTTACTGAAGTGAACCTAGGGTGTTTACAAACATGTGAATAACAAAAAAAAAGAAAAAAGAAATCCGTATTAAAATCACGAATGATTAAAAAAACTAATATTATTGAATAAGAAAACTAATAATAATCAGAGACTTACCTTCAAATGACTCAAGCAAGCTTGTTTCTCAAAACCATTTTGTTCATCTTCTTCAACACGTTGCCGCTACACCAAGTTTTCAAAAATCAAAACAAAAAATTGAAGTGATTGTGATGAAATAAATTTAGGGATTTCGATTAGTTACCTTCTGATTGCTTTTGAATGAATGGAGGATGAAAGTCTGAGCGGCGAATCCACCGTAAAGTGAGATTTGCGCGAGGTCGACGATTTCGAGTTCGACGATTAATGACGGTGAAACGAATTTAAGAGGAGAGGGATAAGAGTTGATTTGTTGTTCTCCAATTCATGTAAGAGAGATGTTGGATAAGGAAATGGTGGAAAATGAGAGTGAAGAGAGGAAGAAATTTGTCTCTCTGGTATTTTGATTGATGAGAGAGAGAGAATGGTGAGAAAGAGAAGAAAGAGAGAAACGAAATAAAAAAAAAAAGGAGTGAGAGGAGAGAAGAAATAAAATGTTAATAGTGAGGAAAAAAAGGAAAGAAATTTGAAATGAATGAGAGAGAAAGGTGAGTTGAAACTTGAAAGTGATGTTTGTAGAGATAAGAGAAAAAATA